>Ga0307509_10000093_pt1 | contig 123628 bp, 162 predicted proteins | sample 10_EM_MG_FD_202245 | JGI IMG/M metagenome (GOLD analysis project Ga0307509, IMG submission 202245) | Populus trichocarpa ectomycorrhiza microbial communities from riparian zone in the Pacific Northwest, United States - 10_EM | ecosystem: Host-associated > Plants > Roots > Unclassified... | reverse complement strand
GAGACAGACCACACGGAGGAATATATAAGAGAATATGCGAAATAAGGTAGAGAATATCGCGCCGAGGTACAGAGCGCATTTACCTTCGCTCATCTTGAGCTCCCTCACGTTGTAAGCCAAGTGTGCGTATGTGCGTATGTTTCTCGCTTGTCTTTCTTTTTCTTGGATCCACAAATCACGTGATCGACGCCACACCCACTCCAGCACACCACACGACCACCACTCCATACGCGCGTGTCCCGATGGGTGCGTCACAATCAAAACACGAAAACGAGCAGATGTTCTATAATTCAGTACCAATACAGGTCCGTCGCCGTCCCACTCCCGCGTGCACACGCAACTAAATGACACACACACCTTTTCCTCGCCACTTTGCTGTACTATCACCAACTAGGTCTCCCCCGAGCTAGCCACTCAACTCTCCGATACCTCACTCTCGCCCGAAGTCTCCCCCGCACGCCATGCCCTCCTAGACCAAGCCGTCCGCGCCAAAATCGACGCAGAATCGGCGCACCTCCGCGGGCAAGCGGGCGGAGAGGATGGCAGCGTCGACATCGTCCAGCGCGAAATCGAGGCTGCGTTGGAGCGCGAGAACCTCGACCGTGAGCGGGGTATGGTGGTGGGAGGAGGTGACGCTGATGCGGGTGTCGAGGGCGCGCACGGAGACGTCAAGAATTCGACGGTGCTCCTTGGGGACCTCGAGGAAGTCCGGCAGAAGGTAGATCGGTATCGCGCTCGCGCGAGCTTGACGGAGCACCCGGAGGTTCAAAAAGCTCGGGAGGCCATCGCCTCTTGTTACCGGTACGTCCTCACTTTCCTCATATCGCCGCTGGCGCCCGAGTTTGCATCTAAATCCTAATTGTTATTTTATTTCCCACCAGAGCGAACCCATCGACGACGCTTAACTGTTGGTCGGAAGTCGCTGCGTTTCGCACTGCGGTTGCCAAGTTGGAGCAGGTTGCACCTTTCCCTTGATCCCTTCACATCGTCGCCAACCGCTGACCCTTTGTCTCTCCCAGCAATACGTCGAATCGTTACGGTAACGCTCTGTCGCCTCGTCTCTATCATAGATGTTTTTCCACAACATTCCGCGCCGAAACGCATGAGTCACCCGTTGCGACCATCTGCCCAACTATTTCTTTGCCAGCCATGAGGGAGCCAACGAATTAGAATTGAATTGTTTATGCAATATCCACCTTCATCGAATAAGTTCCTCTGCGGCTCTGCTACCAAGTTCGAGGATATTGTAGTTCGTTAGTGCAAATTATAGAACAGAACGAATGGATAGCAAATACAAAACACTCTGTCCACAAGCCACCAGAGTCCTTGCGTATGCAGAAAGTCCGTCCTCTAGTTATCAGATAAATGTTATACAACCCAAACCTCATTCGAGGGGGGAAGTGAGTGTCCGCTCCGCTGAAAAAAAAATCGTATAGTAGTCAATAAGGCGTCATCTTCGTGCTTTTTTCCGGGTGTACGCAACCCTCAGTCATTCGAATACGCTGAAGGCGTACTGGAAGGCGACATCTGTTGCGCATTCTTACCGGTCGTCTCCGTCGAACCCGGGCCGCGCCGACGGCTCTCCATCGCCAGCAGAGACGTGCGACGCCGCCGAGCTCGCCAACGTGGGCAACTGGCCCCAAGTCGACGAGGGCGATGCGGGCTGCGACGCGTGCTTCGCCCGCGGCATGATCACAGGCCGGTCGGAGGCCAGCACAGAATTGTGCAGCGACGAGCCAACCCATGCGGGCGGTGAAATCGCTACTGCGGGCCGATGCGGGGGCGGCGGGGGCAAGGAGGTGGATGCGGAAGAGGATGAGGACGTCCTGGATGGTCCAGCAGCAGCAGCAGCTAGACCAGACGCCACTGTCGCAACAGGGTAAATGGGCAAGCCACCGCTTGTGGGTGGCGTCGCGAGTCCGCTCAGTGGTCGACGGGGGCTGGCTGTTGGCGAACGGGAAGGTGGGATGCTGGGCGTTTGAGAACCGCTTGGTGTTGGTGTTGAGGAGGACGGCTGCGCGGAGTGTCTGCGCGCACCGCGGGCGGGTATGGGCGGCGCGTCCGGTAGGCGGGTGGGCGTGCGCATGCGTGTGCTGCGGGAGGGTCTAAACGAGTGTGGGTGGTTGGACGTGTCGCGGGAAGGCGTGGTGGTGGGCGTGATGGGCGCGGACGAATTCGAGCGCCCGGACGGGCCGTGGGACGTCGACGGTATTGGTGGTGTGGGCTCTGGTGCAGGAGGCTCTGGTGGACGCGAGTTGGTTTCCTCCCCCGCTTCGGGCTGTTGCTCTCTGCTCTCGCTTTTCGGCTCTGGTTCCCAGGGCTCGTACACGAGCCTGGGCCCGGGAGCCGGAGCGAATCTTAGCGACGGTTGTCGTGTGCCAGTATCTGTTGTTGGTCCGAGGTCCGCGGCGGTGCGCGTCTCTTGTTGAGCTTGAGCAGCATCTGTCCCCTTCTCCACCATAGGGTTGATTGCCGCGGGTGCCGCCGTACTGTCGTTGCCGGTCTTGCCGCGCGTCAAAGTCGGTGTCCGGGTCAGGAACTTCACCCGGCGGCCCTCCTGGTCGAGTCTGAGGATGGGGTGTAGCGACGACTGTGGTTTTTTGAACCTCGTCGCCGCGTTCCGCCTCGTGTTCTCGCGCACGATGAGTATCTCTTGCTGCACTTGACCGTCAGCCACGATCGCATTTCACGATGAAACAAAAGAAAAAGGAAATAATGCAGACAGACGAAGAACGGGTGAGGAAGAACGGAATGTAGTAGAACACACACCGCTTCCTTGCGTTTGCGCCGCTCGGTGCGCCTGATCACGAGACCCCAATATTTCCAAATGAGCACCATCGCCACGGCAAGGGTTACGCCGGCTGCAGCACCACCTGCAATCGCGGCGATGGGCACGCGCGAGCCGCCACCCGAAGATGCGGGCACGCCGGTCGAGCCTGCGGATCCCGTCGAAAAGACTGTGAGTGTGACGACCTGCACACCACTCGCGGGAGTCGGTGGTTGCGTTGGCCGTTGCGGAGCCATGAGTATAAAAGGGTCAAGAAAAGGAATTAAGGAAAGTTGGGGGTATATCGGAACGAAGGGAGGAGAGGGGAAGGGGTTTAGAAGGACGGACGGGGCGAAAGGGCTAAACTTGAAAGAGCACAATAGTCGAGGAAAGGGAGGGACAGGACAGCCACACGTACAAGCCGGGTGGCGTGCTTATTATATCGCTTGCGTTGGCGTTGATGAGGAACCGGGAATCGATACTGTATCCCCCTGGGCCGGGTTATTAAAAGTCGTGTTGTACGTGTTCCACGCGAAGAGGCATAGTATCCCCGCAGCAGCGTGTCCGACAATTCCATTCATGGCACGATGACGGTGGGGCCAACTCATCATCACCTTCCACAGACTCAATGGGCCACACACCCACGGTCGTCCTTCTTTCTTCCTCGCCAGTCGGTAAGTTTCTGGAAAGGGGATGTGTCACACTGTGGACAGTCGAGCTTAATTAGGTATGCGCCCTGGTGGTTTCAGTGGGTTTTCAGAAGGAAGATCCATCAATTTCTCGGCATATGGTTCATGGATGACTCGTGGCGGCCATGCCTCCTCTTGGGGCATTTCCCATCACGAAAACGCTATATCGTGATCTCCGCGGGTATGTGGGGTGCAAAGGAATCCCCATGCCTATGTGAGTTCATTCTAGCGATGCTGTAGCAACAAGCAGTTAGACGTAGGAATGTTCCTGTGTGGTTGTCATTGTCTCTTTTGACACCAGTCATTGAACGTTGAACGGGAAGACACTAGGACCTGTGGAGCCATCACGATGCTGCGAAATGACAGTGACAAGTGACTCGCACGGACAAGTGGCAGCATCCGAAATTGCCGTGCTTTATTTTTTATTTTTGGTTTTCTCCATTTTTGCCCTATCGTTCCGCTTGCGCTTGTGCCAGGGCGGTTCTAGTCTAGTCCAGGAGCAGGAGTCAAGTAACTGATCGAAGTTAAAGTAGCACCTGTCGAGTTCGCTGGCAGCTGTGTCGAGGTCGAAGTAGAAAAGAAGAGAACTATAATTTAATGTTGTGCCTCGCATGAGCCCACTCGTACAGTGCAGCATGCTCGACGCTTCGCTGTCGGGATCGCTCGCTCTCTCGGACGTCTCTCGGTCGAAAATGGTTTAATTGAGCACAAGTGTGATTCTCCATCAACGGTGATAAATGACCGCCAGACTCAACATCACAAACCCTCAGGCCTGAGCCTCATGTTCAACCCTACAACGAACAAAATCATGGGCGCCAGAGTACTCGTAGCTAGGCACGGAGGGAAACTATACAATTTCGTAGAGTACCGTAACATAGCGAGCGGCTGATGAAGTAATACCATGTAGTCTAAACTCATCACGCCGTTGCCTCCATCTCAGCCAACGCCGCCTCGTTCAGCATCTCGGCCTCCTCCATGACGCGCTCCTCCAACGCCGCGACCCTGACCTCGGACTCCCTCTTCTCCTTGTCCAGCTCCGCATACAAGCTCTGCAGCGCCCTCTCCCGCCCCTCGAGCCTCTCCACCTCCTCGCCCAACGTCGCGACGCGCGCCGGTCCCATAGCCGACTCTGTCGCCCGAAGGCGCGCAAAGCTCTCGTACTCGACCGACACCTCCCGTATCCCCGCCGCCGCCGTGCCAAGTCGTCTCCCGAGTTCGTCTGAGCGAGCCGCGTAACCACCCAGTACGACACCCATCTTCTTCTCCACCTTCGCAGCGCGAGCAGCTTCCCGCGCGACCGCGGACCTGCGCTCCTCCAGTGCGGCCTTGTTTCCCGCCGCCCGCGCCTCCGCGTCCAGATGATCTCCGGGAACCCAAAAGCCGGATGCGGTATCGAGCACGAGTGTCCCTCGCGTTTGAACCCATGATGCGCTCTCGTCCACAGCAGCTTCGTCGCCCACGGCGAGCGCACGCACCGCATCGCGCACTTGTTCCTCCGGAGCATCAGGGAATCCGAGCGTGCCCGCAAGCTCGCGGTGAACGGCCGCTTTCGCTGCGGCGACATACGAGTCGGGTGGTGGCTCATACGTACTTGGCGTTCCGCCGGGATGGGCAGTCCCAGGAATCGGGTACACGAGTGAGTCATGCTGCATGAAACGGGCGAGCTCGAGATCAATGAGCCGTTGCACTGCTTCCTGCTCACTCTCGGGGGCTGGAACCAGGCTGAGATCTTTGAGGAGGCGCTCCAGGTCCACATTTGGGGGTCGCGGTAGTCCGCGTTGCACAACCTGAGAACGCCGTGCGAGAGCAGCACGCTCTTCCTCCTCCTTCCGGCGCCTAATACGGGCGTCGCGCTCCGCGGCATCCTCTTCAGACAGTACCTGCCCTGATTCTGACTCGTCTTCGCCTTCGTCATCAGGCACGAGCAATTCAAAGTTGTTTTCGGGCTTAGGAAGGTTCCTAAAGCTCGCTTGGAGCGACCGCTTGGCCGAGTCTGCCCTCATTCGTATGTCCCGCGGAGTCTCCCCAACAAAGGAACGGTCTTCGGGGTTGATGCTCAAACTGTCACGCATCGGCGTACGTAACGGCGTTGTGGAAGTTCCATCAGTAGCTCGTGGAGTGGCCAGGGGATTGGGAGTAAATGCGACTTGATGCCGAGGAGTGGCGCCTTCAAAGCCAGTACCGCCATTCTCGGGTACATGAATTGGGGTGTTCTCGTCGCCGAGAAGGGGTGTCTGTGCGACGGTCATATTCCGTAGATTCCGGGCCTCCATGAGTATGGTGTCCTCTGTATGGGTAACCATGAGCTACTACGCGTGTTCAAAAATCATCATTACGCACGTTGTGGGGCGGTCCTCGGTGTCCGCGCCATTTTAGCCCTCTCCAAATTGTCGTATCCTCCGATTAGCTTTTCGCTGGGGTCATCCGTACCCCCGACCAATGCTTTGGCATTTTCACCAGCTCGTCCGATTTTTACAATCTCCTCGAGCTCGGTATCACTGACTTGAGCAGTGGGAAGCACCAGCTTTCCTCGACGACCGATTGATTCGGCCTCCTTCAGCTTCTGAATCTGCGCATCACGTGCGGCAACGAACTTGGTCTGGTGAGGGCCATTCTCACCATCCTTGCCTCGCTTTGCCCGCTTCTTGCGCTCAGCCTCTTCTTCCTCGGGTTTGCGCTTGTTCTCCAGTCGACGTAGGGTCTGGCCAACCGGTGCAGCTTCGACACGAGCTTGCTCTTCCGAGGTATCATAGAAACCAGCGGCAGGTTTTTTCTCGAAAGGAATATCAGCGTTGTACTATATCAGAGAGTGTCAGTTCAGGCGCAAAACGCTAAGGTAATGCTACGCACGTCCATGCCCTTCTTCTTTGTCTTGTGTCGCATGATAATCCCCGCGGCCTTGAGCTCCCGTTTCTTCTGTAATACAGCAAGCCGCCGCGCCTCCTCCAACTGTCGCTCGCGAGCTTTCCGTTTTGCCTTCTTTCCTTGAGTATTTGCAAGTCGGGCTCGTGCTTCTGAAAGCATCTCCTTCTCTAGAGGGACCACACGCGTCAATGACCCTGACGACAGAACTCCGGAGACCACGTACCATCCTCGTCCATGTCGATGGGATCAGGGCGCGCTGGCTTAGTCTCCGGGTCTGGGTCAATCTCACCAGGCCGTAGACGGCGCACGTCGTCGACGCTGGCTCCTGTATCCGCTGGACCAGCTAGGCCAAGTTCCTCGTTTTCCTTGGCTTCAGCTTCGTCTAGCAATTTCTGATACCGCTCGAGACATTGAGTGGCCGTACGGCCGACTATTGGAGCGATTGTCCGCCACTGCGTGGGCATGAGCTTGGCTAAGTGGAGTAGCTTCTCATCTTCCTCCTACGAACAAGCGATGAGTGGGACAGTGACCCGAGTCAAGGATTGCACACGCACCTTTGACCACTCGGTCTTTTTAATGGAGGGATCTAACCATTCGTACCAGCGAGCCTTACACTGCTTCGGCGTTTTTCGAACGAGAAGCGAAGATATGCGGGCCCTAGTATCGAGGCGTGAGTAAGACGCGTAAGGGTGGGTGTGTCATTGGACGCGACTGACCATTGGTTCTTGCCATATTTTGCGATGGCAGCCTTGAGAACCTCGTCCTCCGTGTTCTAATTCACGTTAGGAAGCCGTTTATAAAGGACATAAAAGAGCAACACTCACTTTCCAGACACCACCCTTGATAATGATGCGAACCATTGTGAACGACCGGTCCGGACAGCGTCTCGTGTCCGCTCATGTGCGACGGCGTGACTGAGTCCAATATTGAATCTCCGCTTGAATATAAAAGATCATCGTGCGATGGCATCTTATCTTATCTATTTCAATTACTCAGATGCCTCTCATCGTGGTTTACAATCCAGTGAGCGGCGACCGTACTGCCGCAAAGCTGACAACAGAGACCATTCTCCCCCTTCTAGCTTCTCACAAAGTTACCACTGATAAAGTTGCCGCTACAGAACATGCTGGACACGCCGGAACGCTCCTCCTCTCGTACATCGACAGCCTGTCCCCATCTGCCCGCGCAGAGGGAATCACTCTCGTACTCGTCTCCGGCGACGGGACGCTTCACGAGATCGTGAACGCATTTCATAGTGTACGCGACGAACAGCAGGGCCCATTTCCTAGTCTCCGCATCGTTCTGATCCCAGGCGGCACCGCCAACGCCCTGCACTCCACCTTCTTCCCACCACAAGCCCCGTCCGCATCGTCAACCGCAGAGCCGACCCTCCTCGCCTCATTACTCTCGTTCCTATCAGCGACTCCACGCCTGATACCGCTCGCTCTCGCCCACACGAGCATTTCCTCGCCGGTGCCGCCCAACAATGAGAAGTCCGAAGGAAGTCCCGCTTCGGTCAGCAGCGAGGGCGTCATCTCAGCCGTGGTCACCTCGACCGCCCTACACGCCGCCATACTACATGACTCTGAGGCGCTGCGCGCGTCCGTGCCGGGGATCGAGCGCTTCAAGATCGCCGCAGAACAAAACGCGACGACGTGGTATCGAGCCCGCACACGCCTTCTCGCCCCCGTCCAACGCTACGACGTCACCGCCGATGCTTTCGTCCCCGCCACTGAGGAAGAGGACTCGCTCGATCTCCAAGGCCCCTTCGCATACTTCCTGTCAACCGTCAACGTCGACCGCCTCGAGCCGCTGTTCCGCATTGCGCCGCTGCAGCGCACCTTGCCCCCGCCTCCTGGCGCGCTGACGATGGACGTTCTCGTTGTGCGTCCGCTGCGTGACCTTTCTTTAGAGGGGAAATCAGGTCAAGAGGAACGCGAGAGGTTCAAGGAAACAGTCTGGGCTACGCTTGGTGGAGCGTATCAGGATGGCGCACACATTCGAGCGCGGTACGACACGCAGGACAACAAAGTAGACGGACTACCGATAGTAGAATATTTCAGGGTCAAGGGATGGGAATGGATCCCGGTACGCGCTGCCTTTGGGTACGTCATCCCCGTTTGATACTGACAACCGCTCAGGAAGAAGACGATGAGAAGGCACATCTTCTATGCGCGGACGGAACAGTATTCCAAGCTCCAAAGGGTGGAAAGATCAGATCTGCCGTGCTGCCGCGGACGACCCACGATTTAGAGATTTCCGTATACGCCTGACGCCTGAAAAGCGTTTAATTACCATCAGAGGCGATTCACACGCATGAAATCATTGTATTTATCCAAGAGAATGTCAGACATTGTGAGAAATGTTGGAATGGAAGTGCATTGTAGATCTATACGAGGACCTTCTCCACCTCAGTGACTGTTGTGGCGTGGACCTCTTCCACTGCTAAGGAGCTATCGATCTGAAATTGGGGTGTATTAGAGAACATGATGTCGGGGACTATTTCAAACGCACCTCTGCGACCTTTGCCTGTTTCTGATAATGCTCGATGACCGGCATCGTCGTGTCCCTGTACGTGGCTGTGTGCGAGAGATAAGGTGAGTACAACGACGGGCCCCAAGTAGACGATTAGAGCTCACTGAAACGCTTCTTGATGCTCTCTATGTTATCATCGTCCCGACCACTGGTCTCACCGCGTTTCAGCAGCCGCTTCAACATCGTTTCCTCATCCGTCGTATAGAATAGCACCAACGACGACGTGCACACCTGAGGAAAAAGCACCACACGGGGGTTCATCAGAGACCGCATGAATGCCACGCAAAACAGGTTAAAAGAAAACCCCCCGCGAAGGGTTCGACACGTACGTCCTCCTCAAACTTGAGGGCTTGGTCCATCTTGCGCGGGAACCCGTCGATGAGGAAGCGACCTTTGCCGGCCTCCCAGCCCGACGAGCCAGACTTTGATTGGAGCGCGGCGCGCATCGCGTTCTCGAGGAGCTTGATGGTGACCTCCATCGGCACGATCTGACCCTCGCGGATGTAGGACCGGATGAGGTCGCCGTACTGCGAGTCTGGGCGGTCCTGCTCGGCGCGGAGGAGGTCGCCCGCGGAGAGGTGGGAGAAGTGATATTTCTCGACGAGGAGGGTGCACTGCGTTCCTTTTCCTGAACGAGGAAATATCGCCAATGATGAGTTCGAGCCGCACGTGGGGGACGATGGGAGGGGATCAGAGGAAAAGGGAAAGGGAAAGGGAAGACGCACCTGCGCCTGGACCCCCGAGCACGAATATCACCGTCACTTTTTCTTTGTCGAATATGGGCTTGGTGGTCGCGCCCTCGGCTCCACCTCCGCTCTTGTGGGAGCCGGGGAGGTGCAGGGCATCAGCGATCTTCTCTACGATGTTGGGAGCCATCGCGGTCTTGATCAGGAGAGTGTACGGGCCAGACGAGCGGGTGGTCGTTCGGGCGGGGGCGTGAGGATGCGGGGGCTGTGGCTGCGCGGTGGTGGACGAGAACGTAATATGCGGCGAAGGAAGAGAGAGCAACTGCGACGAAGAGAGCCGGGTTTGGTGCGCCTCTGGGTTTAGGATTCTGAGGGGCCCTCATACCACTGAGAGTTTTCTCACTGATTGGCGCCCTGGCTAGTGGCTGGCTTGGCCCGTGACGGGACGGGAAACGGGAACACGCGCGCCGCGCTGTTTGACTATGATGGACCTCCGACACGACCATGGCGCACTCATTCACGTCGTTCGGGCCTGCGACAACGCAGACGCGCCTGACCTCGTTGCCATCGGAGGCGAGAACTCCGTCTCCGTGTTACTTATCGTGTGTGCCGCCATCTTGTTATTTCACCCGTGTCTGTTCATGGTAACCTCTCGACGCGTGTGTCCAGACCGACGCTTCAGCAGACCTTGTCGCATCCTTTCACTTAGGATCTCGCATCACTACACTTGCCTGGTCCCCTCGTGCCGTCTCTCCCTCTTCATCAGATCAATGGTTTATTGAGTATGAAACCCCTTTTTCGCTCCCGCCGCCATGGGCCACCGCGTTCTTATGTGTCACTCCTCAGGCTCACCGCCGCATCATCCAACTTTGGTCTACACCTACTCACGAAAACACCCGATGTCGACGAAGACATCTTTCCCTTTGGTGGTGGGTTGAGCGGCCACCAAGCCTTCGTGAATGACATGACCTTCTGCGGTGGTCCCACCGACGACACTGCGCGCTACGTCGCGACCGTCTCAGGTGTGTGCTGCCCCGTCCACCCTTCCTCGCACTTCCTCATCACTTAACTACCTCACCTCTTCTACCCAACAATAAAAAACCCCAGACGACAAAATGCTGATGGTCTGGGACCTCCGCCCAAACCTGGACATCCCCTCCGCACCCCTCTCGCCCTCGCCGCCGCCCCCCTCACGCGCACCCAGCGACAACGACAGCCAAACGGGCGGCAACAACGCGCGCCCGCAGCCGACGGCCTACGTGATCTCCTTCCCGCACGCGCTGAGCTCGGTCTGCGCGCACGCCACGACGACCAAGGACCTCCTCGTCGCCGACGTCCGCGGCTCGCTCGCGCTCATCGACTGGCGCACCGACGCTTCGCACGCCAGCGCAGACGCGGCGTGGCACCACCCACGCGTTGTCGAGTTCGCCGCGCCGCGCGCAATCGCGGGCGGCGCCTGCGCGTTCTTGGCTTCCGCAGCTTGGCAGCAGGCCAATCCAGACATGTACGTAACCCCCCCCCCCCTCTCCCCAACCCTGCATTTTTTTTTACCCTGGCTCTGATCGACATTGCTCTCACAACAACCGGCGTTTTTGGTTGGTTGGTTGGTTGCGGGTGTTACAGTATCGGTGCCGTACACCGCTCCCGGTTCTCACTCTGGGACCTCTCCAAGCTACACGGCGGCAAGCCGACGCTCAGCGGTGCGTCGTTCCCCGAGGGCGCGCACCGTTTCCGATGGTGCCCGACCTACCCGGAATACTTCGCCATTTCGACGCGCAGCGCCGGCGCGCGCGGCGCGACGATTCACGTACACAGCGCCTTGCACGCCCACGCCCACGTCGAGCCGACCGCGTTCACCCTCGCCCCACGCCCGTTGTGCGTGCGCGACTTTGACTTTTTGTCGCTCAAGGGGGTCCCGAGGATCGCTGCCGCGGTAGGACATGAACTCATCGTGTTCTACATCGGGTTGGAGTGAAGGAAATAAATAAAAAATTAGCGGACCAGTTCATCCATGCCGTGTCGATCTAGTGCTTTCTGTGTAATCAGTTTGATTTCTGCTAGTATATCTTTATGTGTGCGCGATTAAATCCACAGGTGGTGGTGTGTCAAGAAAAATTATTACGTCCGGTCTGATATATCATATACATGGAGGGGCCTCGGCTGTGGGACCGGATGCAGTAATGAGTGAGTGGGCTGGATGAAATACGGTTCTACAATGGATAATTTACAGCAGCAGGTTCGAACAACGCTGGACCAAAAGGGGTTAGGACTAGAGGGCGGCTTTGCAAAGACAAGGCGTGAGATACTGTGTTTACGTTTACGTGTGCAGAGAGATGAGGGGGCAATGAGTATATGCGTCAGGTGAGGGAATAGCGGGTGTTGTGTCATCACTTTATAGTCCGTAGCCGGGAGCATTGTAGTGCATGTGGTGATACGCGTACGGCTGCTGTTGATTGCCATTACCAGCTCCCCGCCCATTCCCATAGCTTTGTTGGTGCGGCGGTATCGATGGCTGGTGCGACGGCGCAGGTACGCCCGACAGGCTGTGTGGTGGATAATTCTGGTCGACGGCCTCCCCAAAGCCGAGATCCCGGAACATATTATTCCAATACCTCAAGTCATCTGGTTGGCTTGGCTGGTGCACCTGGGGTGGTTGAGGCGCTGGTGGTGACGGTGCGTAAGTATTGCTGCCGTACGGTTGCGCGCTAGAGTTCTGCACCGAGGCGCTCCGGACGGAATCGACCTGCATTGGCTCCTGGGAGGCCACAGCTACGCTAGATTGCGTGGGTGAGATTGGGTAGGGAAAGGGATTATGTACGGTTGGATTCTGCACATCATCAAGCGGTTGCGGGGGGTACACCCCTGGTGGCTGCGACACCTGTGAGTTTGTAGATAGCGTCGACTCTCGCCGTGAGGCTGTTGGGGGAAAAAAAAAATCTCATGAGTCGTGCCATCGATCACGTAGCGCGCGCGGTGACTCTTACAGCGGGGTTGGCCGTCTTCCCACCCTTTGTGTTGCTGAGACCGGAAAGTGTCTTGCGCAACCAGCTCCCGCAAGAACCGCGCATGATAAGCAGCACTCGTACACGCTGGCGACAAATGCGACACTTCCTCGTAAGCATCGGCCGTTTTTGATATAATCGCGTGAATTTCGCCAGTGGCCCCCTCGTGTAACTCCGCCAGAGTCTTTGAGCTGCGAAGAAGCTGAGAATTTGGATGGATCAGACGAAATACCATACTGGGAGAAAAATTAGGATCATCACCATACCTTCAACAGGAAGACGGCAGAATATGCCGTCATGACCGTGATAGAATCCTGCCCGTAACGCTGGAAGGGTGTGAATATCGAGTCCCTAAACCTGAGCGGTAAATTGGCCTACAAGCATGCTCATTGATGCGAAATCGTGTGAGACAATGTGCATATTGTCCTTGGCGCTTGTGTAGCACGCTGACAATGCCTGGACGCTGGGTGTTGAGCGGCTTGACTAATATCGGTCAGTATTCGGATCACAGGGAGTGGAGCCGGAAACTTACGGGGGACATGGCAGCGTGTATGCCAAAACTGTTCAAAAACAACCGTACATGCAATCTGAAGAAGCTGAGGAATGACATGTGAAAGGATTCGCCGTTGGCCCGCCGCATTTCGTGTTGCCATGTGTCCATCCACTGAGTTAGCTTGCCGTTACAATTACGCAGTAGTACCTCTTTATTGACGTCCGTGTGTGCTGCGCCAGGGATGCCCTTGTGTAGATAGAATACGTCTGTCGTCTCAGCCTATCTCGTGACGAATCAGGATTACGAGAAGGAAAGAGGACAAGGCATGTCACGCACGGCAATTCGACGCAGCTGGACAAATGCGGCGACAATCACGTCTTCCGGACGAAGTGGGGTCCCCCCCTCTTCGTGCCAATTAGCCGAATGCCGGACAAGGTCATCCTTACGGGGGCCGTGAGACAAGATCACCCAAATACCGATCTCTGATGTGAAGGGAATCCTACCTCCGGAAGCATCCATTGACGTCCTGTTTGCATGCTTAGGCTCCGGTCGTGCACGAACAATACGAGGTAGGTGCGCTCGCGATTACGACGTTCCCGGAGTTGTAACTCGGACTCGTTTGACGGTGGTGGCGACACGTAGCGGTTAAGGCCCAATTCAACGGCCATACGACAAGCCTGTAGAAGACATCGCAAACAGGGGGACACATGACCGCGGAGATAACGCACCAGACCAATATACATCCATGTTCGCTGCGATAGCGTGAGCCAAAGAGTCATCGATACGTGTTGAAGCACCCACTGTGTCTTCTGGTTCTCTCCAATAAGTTAGGCAAGCGAAGGCCTGGACGATCTCGACCGACTTGACGTTGTCCGCAAAAGCGCGTATGGCGAATTCATGAGCAAGTTTTTGACATGGCTTGAACGACTCGGGTTTGAAAAATTTGCATCCGGCCATGATCAAGACGGTAAAGAGGAAAGCAGATTTTGAACGAATGTAATCGGGTGTGTGCAATGCAGGGTCGAAGAGATTTACAAAAGGGTTAAGTCGCAAGAACACTAGGTCGAACAAGACCTTGGCATTAGATTCGTCCAAGATGCCCGCGGCGACGGGGTCTTTGAGAACGTGGGATGCGGAAGAGTGTGCTGCCGCTTGGGAGGAGGATGTCGAATTGGACCGATCCGATCGAAGAGAGGTGGCAGGATTCTCATGTGAAGGATTGAGGATGGTCTTAAAAAAGGAGTGGCGCTGGTTCTCCCTGCGGATGAGATCCACGGGGAACATGCCGTCTGGCTTTCCTTCGCTTTCGTTTTCCTCCTCGTCCGTGGCTGATCGCAGTTTGGGATCAGCCCGGTCATCCCCATCGAAGGAAGCGGGGAGGTTAAGGCGAGGGAGGTCGTTTGAATAACGCCCCGGAGAATGGGGGCGAGGTTCCCCACGACGCATACGCCAGTCAGTCGGGGAGACAGAGGAGGCAGCCTCGAGGGTTTGAGATTTCAACTTGGCGTTGTTGAGACCCTTCTCGAGGCGTCTCAACATTTTGGAAGCTTCGGATAACCTATATACAAAAATGAGAAACCGAACTGAGGGCGAAAACGAAACGAACTTTGAGCCCGGTTTCCGACCGCGTCTGTGTCTCTCGAACACACACCTGTGAGAGCGAGTGAGTGGACGGGTACTAAAGAGATGACATCAGGAACACCACATACTCGACACCGGTGCGCCTACACCGTTGACAGGGTTGGGTGCCGTCTTCCGCACCGACGCATTTCATCTAAGCGCATTTGTTAAACGTGAAACGAATTTCGATATGCGATGATGCGAACTTTAGCGGCGCGGCATACTGTGCAAGCCCGGGCACCTCTGACGACAGGAGTCTTTCCACTATGGGGTGGGGAGGGACTGAGAGGAGGGGAAGGAAAATGGACGGAAGGAGATACGGGCGACATACGACGACTTTGCTTGTTGATCATCGTGATGGTCAGCGGAGAGGGTGTCTTGAGGGGAATCCATTTTATGAAGGAGCGACGAGGCCGGGTGTATGTGCGATAGCCGGCGAGAAAAAGGCGGGTAAGAGAGAGCGAGATTTGAAAGGTGGCGGCAATGAACTTTAGTTCAAGGCCAAAGGGAAGGTGGAGGCACCTCGAGCGAGGGTGTCAAGCCCGGTAGTGAGCGGGGACCTGACTTTACCTGACCTGGACTTGCAACCCAAACCAAAGCAACAAGCGCTAACCAACCGGCGAATTTCCCTTTCAAGTTGCCGGCCGGCTCCACTTTCGGGCTCAATCAACTCACTTCTAATCATTTCCCGCACAAACACCTTCCCTTCCTCCCCCAAGACTCTCTCTCCCTGCTCTTTCCACTTCCATATCTCTCCTCTTCCAAGGCTCCTTATCTCTTGGTAACCCCCCGGCTACCTCGTCTTGCCGCATCATCCACTCCGTATTGCCGACCATTCCCCCCGCTTGCACCTCGATTCCGCGGCCCGGCGCCCCTTGCCGCGGTTATTATCATCATGCGAGATGACGCTGTCTCCCATATCGAGATGCGATCGCGACTCGACTCATCCCGCAGAACCGTTCTTCTATCTGTCCCATTAGTCATGTTTTCAACCCCCCATCGGCGCAATAACGAGTCCGTCGACGCTCAGCCAGCCATTTTCAAACTCGATGGGCATGCAGTCCGTCGATCTATACGCTTGGGGAAATCAATTTTCATTACCTAATTTCAATTCATGGCCCAAAAAAGGCACGGGAATAGTGTATTACCTTTCATCACGGAGCCATCGACATGCGGACAAAAAATCAAAGCAACCCAGCCGCGATCCATAAAAATCTCAGCCGACCCGCGTAAAAGCCCGGGTACCTAAAAACAGTTGCCGGACGGTCAAATTTGCCCGCATGTACCCACTCTCACTTTGGCCTACCCGGCTTCTATTCATTTGTCCCTCCCCCACCCATGATAGATTGATGATGATGTATATATGGTTGTATGGATCTCCTGATGGGTCCTGGTTCCCCTCCATACAACTCATCCGTTCGATCCCACAGCTCTTTCTGCAACATATCGAGCCTCGGAACCTGATTAATGACGCATCCCCCGCACAGTTCCAGAAACTGTCACCATCTCCCGAGCGCCCCATCCCAAGAAAGAGCGGCACAGGGCAATTTATCCCAAACGGTCTGTGGCTCTTGTCCACCGCCGCACCGCAAAAAGCACTCGGTGGAAGAAAAAAGGCGATTATGATGATGACACCTGCTGCCACACGTCGAATCTAGCCTCGAATCGTCATGCGCGGGCCTTTAATTCGAAACCCTAGATTATCTGCTTCGCTGTTCCCGGACGAACGTAAACTTTATTGATTTTTCGGCCCAGCAATAATCCTATCCCTGGCACGCCGGAGTGTTCCCATTCAAATTTTGCACGAGCGGTTATCAAGTGTCAACCACAAGACATCCTTCCGTTTCAATCCATGGTGGGTGAGATTAATGGCCCTGACCTGGGATGACATACCAAAAAAACGTCGGCGTTGCCTGCTTACCCATCATGTTTAGGTTAGTCTCCCGGTAACCCCCACAAAGGTTTACGCCCAACATGAGAAGGGTTGAGATGCATCCCGATAACACAACCATTTGTAGAATCAAATACCATCTATGGCGGAATCCCCTAGAAGTACACATCAAGAAATGATACAAGGTATAGCACCAGATCCATCTATCTAGTATAAGGTCATGATAAGGTCCACAGACCCTCTAAACTTTGAAAGTACGACATACCCAAAGCTGAAATTTTCTACCTTCCTCCCACGGTGATTCCAATTTGCCTATCACTCTGCGCCATGATGCTCATTGGGCTTCTCGGACTCCGCCGCAGGCGCCACCTCCGGGTCAGGCGACAATGGCACCTCCGTCAGCCACTCGGCGGTACCGAACAGCGTTCGACCAATCCCGAGCAAACATTCGAGGGTATCGACCAGGTCCGCCAACACCTCGCCCTCCGCCGACGCATACATGTGCGACATACCGAGGGCCCGCTGCGAATCGCGCATGGACTGTGAGATGTGCGAGACGAGCGTGGCGCGCGCGTGACGTGCGGACGGGAGGAACTGTGGCAGAGGCTGGCGCCCCCTGAAAGCATGTTCACAGGCGTACAACGAGATGCATATGCAAGATACCTAAGTTGGTGTGGCCTCGTGCATCAGAAACACTAATGCCGAACCGAAGGATGAACACCTGCGTACAAACTCGCGCCGATCATTCAAGACCCCGGATATGGTTTCTTTTATGGGTATACGTTCCCTTATTTTGCGGAGGCCGGTCAGGATATCTAGCATCGCCTGCATGGAACTTATGGTATTGCGATATTGTATCATGGGTTTCTGTCCAGGGGGCATTTTTCAATGTTGTCATTTTGGGTGGCGATTCCCGTACGCACCGGTAAAAGGCTCATTTCGTCGCGAAGCGCGACGATAAGACGAGAAAGTCGGATCAGAGAATTCCGTATTTCGAGCTCCAGCTTTTGCGTCCGTCTCCTATCGCTGGGTGTAAACGCCCGGTTACGTTTGAATAAGTCCCTATTCCGCCGCACAATCAGAAGTGCCCATCAAGGTGGCACATGAAACATGCCTGCAGAGCGTCAGGTACAGCTGACTCAACAAACCGAGAGTACGGCTCGCATTTCGCATGAATAACATCTGAGTGGCGACGCGGAGAGGTCAGGGAAACTACAGTTTCTTCGCTTCGATTTATTGCGTTGCTCACCCTGCAATGTTTTGGGAATACAAACGTATTCATCAAGAGCGCTGTTAAGACACCGGCAGTGATCATAGCCGCTCTCAAGATTGCCAGTACTGAGCGCGGGATCAGATCAAGCATTAAGAAAGGAAAGCGGAGTGCGCACTAATGATCGGGGTGTCGGCAGCGGAGTCAAGATACCGAGAAAATACAACTGGCGGTAACGTCACAGACCTAACGATTTACGGGGTAAGGGTTAGATACCGAGAGCCGTGCTGCAATTAATGAGGGTGGTACGAACGCGACAACGCCTAGAGAAGATACCCCTGTTCTGGTGATCAGCCAACTGATCGGAACGTCGGCGAGCTGCAGTCAATGTGAGAAACACGTTTCTTCGAGGGTCCCTTTGTTCACACGAACCGTCACCATCATCACGAGGCCATATGGGTTCGTACGACATATCAGCCAGGTCTATGACACATCCGTGATGGTTGGGGTGGGAAATATATGTGCTAAAGTGCCTGACGTCACTCACGATGTAAGCGTACATGGCACCCAATATTGTACCGGCCTAGCAAAGGGTGATAAGTGAAAAAGCCTGACTATGGGGTTTAGACGCACGATGCGGAGGTAAGCCACCCGCCAAGTCGCTCCAGTGTTTGTTTCTAGTACCCACACATAGCTGATGATCATCCATTGTCCGTGCGCCTCGGTAAACCACCTTTCACCTTTGGACAGACAAAATGAAGGGGGCCGTTGTCTCGTGGAAGACCCTATTCTTACCTGGACTTCCTCTGGGCATGAAAGCTGGCAGGCTCAGTAGCATCACACCAATCGAGTTCTTCACCGCATGTTGCAGGTGGCTAGAGTGCGTAACAGCCCGGACGCATTTGGCAAATAGAAGCCGGAGACGAATTATTCCGGGCCCATAAATGATATTGCGGAGACGCAAAGATTCTCTACTGGTGAATCTCGCGCCAGAATAGGGAAATATTGGTGCAGATAGGGTGGAGTCTCTCCATCTAGCCTGCTCAGAGAGACCTTCCCGTGCTTCGGCCATACTAAGCCTGTTTTCGTTTTCGAAGAGTTGCGGGTCATTGTCATCAGACATCACACGATCGCGGTCATCACCAACGATGGTGGGAGGGGCCATGCCTAACCACGCCCAGGAAAGGCGCGGGAACCACAAGCGAGTACTAGAGGTATTGTGGAGATGAAGAATCTTCTCAGCAATGAGCAATGCCCGGTGCATTTCAGTGGCCATCTGGATGATGGAATTACTTCTACTCATGGGTAATCGCGGAAGTGAAAAGTCGTACCTCTATGAGGGAGACAAGGAAGAGGGATTCGTTTGAAGCTTCTTCGGCCAGCCCTACGGCATCAGTTGTTTGCGAATCCCCATTCATACCCTGGGGTAGCTTGGCAAATTCCTCCCTTGCATCATCCCGCGCTTGATCGAGTCGATCGAGTATTTGGGCTGTTGTCTCGTTTTCAGAAAGTTTCGGCTCCGATGCGTTTGTGGCGTGCTCAAACACAAATAACAGTGTCGCCTCGACATGTTTCATCGATGTCAGGATGGCGTGCCCGAGGTTCACTGCTGGTGTCGTGGTGGAGTATGACAAAGTCTCTCCGCGACTCCTTTTTGCTCGTGGGCTACCCCACGATAACTCCCTGCGGGTATTTTCTACTATTCTGATAAGGGGGTTGATGGACTGAACTGAGAAATGCTCAGAACATCCCAAGCGATTGAACGAAAGTAGCCTACCACTTATCCGACCAAGCCGAAGTTCAAAAGCAGCGATCGAATAAACCGAGTCCAGTTGGACGGATTCCGCGATCAGCTCATCGAGAAGTTTGTTTCGTGAGGTGATGCCTGGGGATACCTTTACTTCATCGAGACCGAAGCAGTCGTCCATAGATAACGTAAGACATTCATGAAGTTTGGAAAACGCGTTGGCAACTTTTCTGGCAAAGTGAGTCGAAAACCATCGCAAGAGTAGCACGTCGCTAATGAGGCATATTGATGCAGCCGATAGCGTCATCCAGATAAAGAAAGTGGCGGCGTGCACAGAACCCTGCTCATCACGGCATTGAGTCTGCAAGAAGGTTTACGGGTAGCGATAGGAAGCACTGACGCTAGATTCGCCAACATTGGTGGTCAGAAGCCAAATGGATACGAAGCATGATATACGAGCGGACAGTTGCAGGCGAGGTAGCCGGCTTTTAGCCCAGCCAGCTAATGCGACATCAGTGGGTGAGGACGAAGGAAACGGAGGGCTTTACGCACCAAAGAAAGTTATACAAACGAGGAAAACAGCAGGGATCGCCCTCGAAGACGCAGAATGGTCAGGCCGTAAAGAAGCGAGAAATCTCGCCAAAGCGGAAAGTCCGATGCCAAAAAGGGCTCCCGTGATGTTGAGAATGGTAGCCTCCAAATGTTGGGCAAGCGTTTCTTGGGCGGAAAAAACGAGCTCCTTAAGCGTGAGAAGTAAAAAGGCAGAATGACCCCCGAATCGGGACCATGGCTTGACAACGAGAACAAGGCAGCATAGGAAAGTCGAAAGCAGGCGAGCGAGGACGCGTCGTGTAAAAAAGTCGGAGATCCGACTCAAAATTAGGGCCATTCAAAGCAAAGCATTGGTATGTGGGTGTGAGGGGAGTGGGGCAAAGTAGGAGCAAAGAAAGTGGAGTCCCCGGTTGGTGGTGGAGAGAGGAACAATCAACCATTATGGGTCAGGTGGTCGTGAGAAAGTCCGGTAATTAATGGGGAAAGAAACAAGAATCAGCGTCAGGGAATCGTCTCGACATCCGCCTGGCCCACCCATGGCAGAGAACATTTACAGCAAGGGAACCAGGGTCTGGTTCACAGATAAAGAACAGGGTTGGATTTCGGGCGAGGTCACAAATGTTGTAAAGGGGTCTAACGACAAAATCAAGCTAACCTTTGTCGACGACCGGGGCAAAGTCAGTCCGCGCGACCCTTTTTTTTTATCACTGATAATAGCTCTCATCGAACCCTTGTTATAGGAAATCATCATCGACACTACTGTCAAGGCCATCAGAGACGGCCAAGATGACCTGCCACCTTTACGAAATCCTCCTTTGCTGGAGACAGCTGACGATCTCGCTACGCTATCCCATCTTAATGAACCCTCAGGTACGCTTTTTCCATCCGGATCGTTCCTACTTCCTTCAATATCCGTGTAGTCCTCCATACCATTCGAAACCGCTATGCACAACATAGTATCTACACCTATAGTGGCATCGTTTTGATCGCTATGAACCCTTTCCAACGTGTCACCCAGTATGGCCCTGAGATTATCCAGGCCTACAGCGGTCGAAGGCGGGGAGAATTGGAGCCACACTTGTTCGCTATCGCGGAGGATGCGTATACTGCTATGAGGAAAGAGGGAACTGGTCAGACCATTATCGTTTCCGGCGAAAGGTGCGTGGCATGATTGCGAATGGAAGTCGAGTTGACCCCAGGCTATCCTAGTGGTGCAGGGAAAACCGAATCCGTGAGTGTCTCGTACAGTATCCTTACCCAGGTACTTAGCGTCGTGCAGGCGAAATATATAATGCGTTACCTTGCATCAATTAATCCCCCCGACTCGCACGCGAAGACGAGAACAAAGCTTTCCTTAGACGAATCGAGCGAGGTAGAGCGTCAAATTTTGGCTACCAATCCCGTCCTGGAGGCGTTTGGTAATGCGAAGACTACACGTAATGACAACTCATCGCGGTTTGGCAAATATATTCAGGTTCGTGCCATGCGTACTAGGCGTGCTCACTTTAGAACATTCCTTCCAGATTCTCTTTGACGGAGGGCAAGAGATTTGTGGTGCAAGAATCCGTACCTATCTTCTGGAACGTTCCCGCATCGTCTTCCAGCCCTTGACTGAACGCAACTATCATATTTTTTACCAACTATGCGCCGGCGCACCTCTAAAGGAACGCAAGGATCTTGGGCTAGACACTGATATCACCAAGTTCCACTACTTGAGACAAGGTGGCCCTCAATCCACACCCATTGTCGGTGTCGACGACGCGGAAGAGTTTCGAACTACTCAACATGCCCTCTCAACTATTGGCATCTCCGTCGAACAGCAATGGGCCGTCTTCCGCCTTCTAGCGGCTCTGCTTCATCTGGGCAACGTTAAGATCACGCAAGCGCGATCGGACGCCTCCATAGATGAAAACGATACAGAACTTCTCCTGGCTACACGCTTTCTGGGTATCGACAAAACAGAGTTCAAGAAATGGACCGTCAAAAAGCAGATCACGACACGTTCGGAGAAGATCATAACGGCCCTCAATGCCGCACAGGCGACTGTCGTCCGCGATTCCGTTGCAAAATTCGTGTATGTTTGTCTTTTCGAGTGGCTCGTTGCCATTGTCAATGAGAGCTTGGCCGGAGAGAACGGCGAGGCAGAGAAACGCGCCGAGATGTTCATCGGTGTCCTTGACATCTACGGTTTTGAGCACTTCCAAAAGGTAATGGTGTCAAATGTTTTGTGTGCAGTGCGTTAGTTTTGTGACATGTCCTTTCAGAATTCCTTTGAACAGTTCAGCATCAACTACGCGAATGAGAAGTTGCAACAAGAAGTCGGTGGAAACTTTATATTTTACCAATGCGTCGCCTAACAAGCTTTGCAGTTTAATGCACACGTCTTCAAACTCGAACAAGAGGAATATGTCAAGGAGGAGATTCATTGGAAGTTTATCGAATTTTCGGACAATCAACCTTGCATTGATGTCATAGAGGGCAAGTTGGGCGTTCTTGCGCTTTTGGACGAAGAGTCTCGTCTCCCAGCCGGAACGGACGCTAGTTTCCTCCAGAAACTCTATGCTCAGATCGCAAAGCCCGAGACAAAAGACGTTTTCAAAAAGCCTCGGTTCGGCAACACTGCCTTTACCATCGCTCACTATGCCCTCGACGTTACGTACGAAGCTGAAGGGTTTTTAGAGAAGAATCGCGATACCGTCCCCGAGGAACACATGACTCTCCTGGCATCTACGAAGAATACTTTCCTTCGGGAAGTGCTTGATGCTGCTCTGGCCTCAACCAAAGCTCCGGAAAGCCCCATGCCCAACTCTCCAGCCGTTTCAGATACGAGCGGAGCTTCTCGCCGGCAATCGTTCATCCCCGACCCCGGCCGTACTTCTTTAGTGAATTCAACAACATCTGGACCCAGACGCCAGGGTGCAGCTGCGCGGAAACCGACTCAAGCTTCTATCTTTAAGGCGTCTCTGACCAGCTTGATGGAAACGCTCAAGATTACGAATGTCCACTACATTCGCTGCATCAAACCGAACGAGCAAAAAGAGGCCTGGAAATTCGTCCCCCAACAAGTTCTAGGCCAACTTCGTGCCTGTGGTGTACTTGAGACCATCCGGATTAGTTGTGCTGGTTACCCGACAAGGTGGACCTATGAGGAGTTTGCTGAGCGGTTTGTTGTCCCTCTGTCCCAGGGTCCCGTAACTGATTCACGGTCATAGGTACTACATGCTTGTACCGTCGTCTCAGTGGGGTCCAATGATCCAGAACATGGAGCTGAATAGCCTCTGTTCTCTCATCCTAGGGAAGACCATCAACGACCCTGATAAATCTCAGAACGGAAAGACCAAGATCTTCTTCCGTGCGGGCATGCTCGCTGCCCTAGAAACATTACGCGCTGATCGACTCAACGCTATGGTCACTGTGGTTCAAAAGAATATGCGGCGGCACATGTGTGTTAAGCGCTACCGTGAGATGCGGGTCGCTGCCATCAAGATCCAGACATGGTGGCGTGGGGTCCTGGCAAGGCGGTTTGTGGCCCGGGTCCGCCGGGAGACTGCTGCTATCCGATTCCAGAAGGCCGCACGACGCTATGTACAAAGGAAACGATTCACGGAGGTTCGGGCTGCCGTGGTGCGCGTCCAGAGCCGTACGTATAATGTGTCCACCCCCTCCGCCGATTCTGATTGCGATCCCATCCAGGAATTCGGGGTTTCCAGGCTCGTCGCCGATACCAGGAACAACGACATGCTCACGCAACTACACATTTGCAGAGCCTGTTCCGTGGAGTGTTCGTCAACGTACATCACTGCTCGATGCGTTATACTCACATAAGATCTGTAGTCTTGCTCGAAGAGTATTTCGTTCGGACGTTCGTCATGTGGTCTATATACAATCTTGCATGCGCAGGAGGCTGGCCCGTAAACAGCTCAAAGCCCTCAAGACCGAGGCTCGTTCGGTCACCAAGTTCAAGGAGATTTCTTACCGCCTGGAGAATAAAGTCGTGGAACTCACGCAGAACCTTCAGAAGCGAACGGAAGAGAAGAATGAAGTGGCTGCTAAGCTTGCTACAGTCGAACTCCAGCTCAAGTCTTGGATCTCCAGACACGAAGAGGTCGATGCGCGAGCCAAGCAACTCACTTCTGATCTCGCTGTATCCCAGACAGAGCTGACTCGCCGCGATGAGCTTCTGCGCCAAAAGGGGGCCATCGAAAAGCGTCTTGAGGAAGCGACAGCCACTCTCCAAGAGCGGGACCAGACAATCCGCAGGCTCGAAGACGATTTGACGCGCCAGGCCGCCGAACTCGAGCACCGTGCCAAGCAAGTTGACAGTATGCCCATCCGCACAGCGGAGGATAGCTCCGTCATCCTCACTCTTAAGAATGAGGTCAGCAGCCTTCGTGAGCAGCTCAACCGCGCGCATGCCCTTCAATCCCTCACCCGCGGCGCGCGGGATCCCCCCGTCTCTCCCACGTTTGCGCCCACGTTACGCCATATCGACCATCCAGCAGCACCCGAAGAGGCCCAAGCTGTAAATGGTGATCATTCTCCAACAGTACGGCATCAACGACGACACAGCTCTGCTGGGGTCTATGCTCTAGGCATCAATGATAACCGTACCTCGGTCGATGAACTGATGTCGTTCGTGAAACGTACACAGGCCTCGAATCCGCGTGCAGTATCAGTGGCGTACAATGGCGAAGAAGGCATTCCACGCTTCCGTGGTGTAAATGGTCTGACCGACATCTACGACGACCCTGCAGAGGAGAAGATCCGACTTCTTCAAGATATACGGAACTTAGACGAGGACGTCTTAGAGGGCCTCATCAAGGGTCTCAAGATCCCCCTACCAAGCTTAACAAATCCATCAGCTGTCAAGGAGATTTTGTTCCCTGCAAATCTCATCAGCTTGGTCACAAACGAGATGTGGAAGTATGGCCTAATACCCGAGAGCGAACGTTTCCTAGCGAACGTCATGCAGACGATACAAGCTCATGTGATGGTTAGTGTTCCCCTCTCAGTTACTGTCTTTTCATCTGACGTCTTTGCAGACGTTCAATGGCGAAGAGGCCATTGTTCCGGGTATCTACTGGTTGTCGAACGTCCACGAAATGCTCTCTTTCATATGTGTTGCCGAATCAGACATGCTACAGGGCATTGGACCTGGTGAGGAGAACGCCGTGCGGCCGTTCGACTGGACCGACTACGAGCGCCTGGTATCCGTCGTGAAGCACGATTTGGACAGCTTGGAATACAACATATACCACACATGGATGACAGAGACGAAAAAGAAGCTCACGAAAATGGTTGTACCCGCCCTCATCGAGAGCCAGTCCCTGCCAGGTTTCATCGCAAGCGACGGAGGAGGCCGTTTATTCAATCGCGTCTTCAGTTCCAATAGCCAACCAGCGTTCAGCATGGACGACATCCTCAATTTGATGAACAAGGTGTGGAAGAGCCTGAAGAGCTACTACATGGAGGAGAGCGTCGTGCAACAGGTGGTGACGGAACTCCTCAAGCTGATCGGGGTGACCAGCTTTAACGACCTTCTCATGCGAAGGAACTTCTCATCGTGGAAGCGCGGTAAGTCTGCTTCCCAGGTTCTGGGATTCTCCGCGAAGATTACCAACTATATCTGTTGCTAGCGATGCAAATTCAGTACAACATCACGCGGATCGAAGAGTGGTGCAAGTCTCATGATATGCCAGAGGGTACATTACAATTAGAGCATTTGATGCAAGCAACGAAATTGCTACAACTCAAGAAGGTTAGGGATTTTCTTGAAGGTCTTACTCATGTTAGCTCACTGAAACTTTACAGGCAACGGCTGAAGACATTGAGATCATCTACGATGTCTGCTGGATGCTGAGTCCCATGCAAATCCAACGCATGTGCACAAACTATTACGTAGCCGACTACGAGGTATGGTTGTCACATAAGGCAAATCAAAGTTCTTGACTTACAGAAAGTTTCAGAATCCTATTTCACCCGAGATTTTGCGCATTGTCGCATCGCGCGTTATTGCGAACGACCGGAACGACCATCTTTTATTACCAGAGGCAGAAGAAGTCGGTCCATACGAGTTACCCTTACCCCGTGAGGTGAACGGACTCGAGACCTATGTCCCTGCATATCTAAACGTCTCCCATCTTCGTCGACTCGCTGCGCTGGTCGCATGAAATACATGAGTTACCGCTATTGTTACGTACTTACCTGGTGCTTTGTCTCCTAATGATGCTATCTATATACCTTTCGACGCTCACTCAAACACCCTGACCGAGTTATGAATGGACCCAAGCCGTCGTCGGAAACATTTCCCCTCGCTGTGACGCCTGATCCTTCAAACCAGGCCTCAACAATCTGTGATCAAATCCACAAGGTGGAAAGCGTACACGGATTTGTCAAGGTTGATTAGAACTAAGGAGAAGCTCGCATCCGTCCTCGATTTGTTCACGGAGAAGTCGATCGGTCTCAAGGACCACGAGCTCTTCCTGACTAGCTGTTTTGCGCAGAGATAGGCGCAATGGCTAGGAGGCAGTGAGCAAAATGCAGAAACAACAAAGCCAGTACTTACCATAGTTGTCGGGACATTAAAATGGCGAGCAAGCACATCAAGCGCCCTTCCAGTGCCCACAGTCTTATTTAGAGGGACTTTGAGTGGATAGAAAAAGAGAAAGCCAACGTTGAGATGACTGACCTTGCGGAACCAGAAGATCTTCTGAACCTCGGGGTCGCTTTCATAGCTCACCCTGACGTGCAGTCGCTGATCGATTCCGATGGAACTTGGCTTGTCTCTAGGATCGGCCGGCACCGCACGGTGACGCATCTTCATGAACTCGACCTTTTGTAATTGGGCCAGTTTCTTCGGGTCAGTAGGGACCTTGCGTTTGCTAGGCGCAGACGCGGGTCTCTTGTTGCTCGACGTCGCGGTAGCACCAGAGAAGTGTTTTGCGAGCAGTGCGTGAGCGGCTTCGTTCTTGGGTGCCGCGACGGGCTCAGGTACTGGACATGCGTGCTGCAATACGTCGCGGTGCCTATTTGAATAGTTGGGGGTATTAGTGGACGTTTGATTGTAAAGAGAGGAACGGCGGCGGGGACTAAGGAGAAGAAGGTGGAGCTCACGAGGCACAGTAAGCAAGCGTACAGCGAGGACATAGCGCAGGTGCCCTCCCTTCCTCCTTAGCAGAGTCACCGGTGTATGCGGCCAGGCTGGGCTTGCCGCAGGAAGCGAAGGCGCAGCGCTGGAGTATCTGTAGTGGGGTTGACGCGTCCTTCAGCGCCTGGGACGGATCGACGGGACATTGATGGGCATCCGGGAAGATGTGATCCTTGCAGAATTGCTTGTCACAACGACATCGGATCGGTAGAAGGTCGAGCTCTCGGCAAGAAGGGAGCGAGCAGTGCGCGCCGATGGGAGGCAAGTCCATTTCCCGGGCTCGGACCGGGGGCCAAGCGTGAAACTGCGGGCCAAGTCACGATGCGATGCATGCTGTGCAACCTCCGTTGTGCGTAGTGTGGGTCTCTTTGTTTCACCAACAACCATGAACATCGTCGTACGTTGTCCGATTTATATATGTGCTTTGTAACAATCGATCGTACAGGAAACGCTCTTTGGTCGCACAGTAACGCCAGCGGAGCGTCTGCGCCAGCATCAGCGTTCCTTGGCAAAGGCACAGCGCGAACTCGACCGCGAGCGCACAAAACTCGAGCAGAGCGAGAAGAAGCTCATTGCAGACATCAAGAAAAGCGCCAAAGCGGGTCAACTCGTGCGTCTCTTCCCAGTTCTAGCCCTAGCCTTCCTCGTCCCCTACCCCTTCGTCTCGTCCATTTCTAAAACGCGATGCCCATTTGCCCCCGCAGAATGCTTGCAAGGTCATGGCGAAGGACCTGGTCCGCACGCGTCGATATACCCAAAAGTTCGTCCAGATGCGCACGCAACTGCAGGCGGTCGGACTGCGCATCCAAACGCTGCGCAGCAACCAACAAATGGCCGACGCCATGCGCGGAGCTACTCGCGTACTTCGTTCCCCGTTTCAACCCTCTCCTCCTCTTTGCTGACGGTCGACGTTTGACAGGCGATGAAGAGCATGAATCGGGGGCTCAACCTTCCGCAGATCCAACGCATCATGAACGACTTTGAGCGTGAGAGCGCGACGATGGACATGAAGGAGGAGATGATGAGCGACGCGGTCGATGATGTCATGGATGATGAGCTGGAGGACGAGGAAGAGGAAAGCGACAAGATCCTCAAACAGGTCCTCGATGAGATCGGCGTCGGAATATCGCAGCAGGTGTGTTCCTTCGTTTTGGCCAGACTTGGCGTTTGTTGCTGACGGGTTGATCTGCACAGCTTGTCGATGCGCCGACAGGTCTAGCTACCGCCTCGACGGTGACGGAGCGTCAACCCGTTGCTGTTGTTGACGGCCCTGCACCTCTACCCGGAAACACTGGTTCTGGTTCTGGAGGTGTTGGTGGCGCGGATGAGGATGCCTTACAAGCCCGCCTGGATGCCCTCCGCCGAGGATAGATGGATGTCGTCTGAAACCTGAAAACTACACCCTGCTGTGAGGATGGCCGTCACGTTTTCTTCTAATTTTTGAGGGGGTGTCACCCTTGCCTCTTGTATTATTATTGGACATGCAATCGGGTTGGTTATCACAGATATTTGATACCGTCCGCTACTGCGCACCGGGAATCCGTTCACGCTGCCCAGTCACGGTGATTTGTCTTTGATATGTGATTCTGACCTTACCTGAGGGTTTCATCAAGTCGAGTTCCTAGATGCTGTAAGACGATTTCTACACGCTCGGGAACAATATTTGGTCGGATTCGCACTTGAAGGGCAGCCTCTGACAGAGGGGCATTTCTGCACGGCCTCAGTCTTGGAATGGACGTCATATTCGGTGACCGCCCAAACCCCCTTCAAGTGAAGGTATCTGGCTCTCACTGTACTCTGCTAATAGCTTTTGCTTGATGATTATGAGGCAAGGCACACCACTCTTCGCTCACGTGATGCATTTGGGCGAGGATCATCTCTCCCTTTAGCTTTTTTTTTTCTCTTTCCATACTGCCCAAGTGGTCGTTCATAAAAACTAGCTCAAAACCACGCCCACCAAGCTTACATTATCTCTTTCTATATCTCAATCCATACACCATGGCCCCTGGGAATCCTAGCGCCGCCTCCAACACGACGAACACTTCTGGTAGTCCGTCCATTAATGCGGCGGATACCGCGCAAGGACCCATCTACCACTGCGAACCGCCTGTGCCCCCTACCCCCGTCCAAGGGCAAGGTGGCTTTCCATTCACCGTGCGATATATATATGATCCTTGCTGGCCGGCCGATCTTTGGCTTGATCGCAGAAAATCCAATTGGGATGACTGGAGCCGACGTATGAGTCTCTTCGCTGGTAGTAAAGGCCTTACCAAGTGGCTTGACGGAAACCTCAAACTACCGGACCTGTCAACTTATCCAAGGGCATATTGGATCTGGAAAATAAACGATGACGCACTCAGGGCCTTCATATTCGGAAACATATCTAAAGGCGATTATCATGCTGTTTCCCACATACAGGAGTCTCATGCCGTCTTCGAGGAGCTCCGCAAACGCCATGAGCTTAGTCCCTTGGAAAAAATGGGCCTTTTCCAGAAGGCCCTTGATATCCGTTTCAACGTCAACACGCCGCTTAGTGAGACGATCGACGAAATTATGACTATTCACGCTAAAATCGCCGATATTGGGATCATGGAGCCTGATCACCTCAAATGTATTCTCCTAGCCAGCGCTCTCCTCGATCAGCCTGAGTTCCATCACATCCGACTGGCGATCACGGACGTGGAAGACTCTCCCGGTTTCTCATCCACTACCATACTGCACCTCCTCGAACGGGAGGAGTCACTGCAACGTTTCCGGTCCGCCTTTGGCGCTGTGAAAGGAAACAGGGCGACAAAGGCCACCTGTTCCATTTGCAAGAGCGCGGATCATACAGAGAACACCTGTATCCAACCTGGTGGAAAAATGGCTGGCCAATCGCTTGACAAGGCCCGTGCCGCCTCGGGGAAACCGCCTCGTCAGAGGAGGAAGCGATCCTCCCAACCCGCTACTGGCACGCCTTCGGCAAACGCCTCGACGACAAGCACACACCAAATCAAGACTGGTACCCACCCCATCGTAATAAATGGGCTTTTGTACTATCCTGTCCTCGACGCAGTGGTCCCACCGCAGTACCAGTAACCGGGCTTGACGGCATCTCACTGTCGGGTAGCGAGACATTTGAACATCACTACTGTCTTCATGGTGGACACCAATGGTCACCAATGAATTTCTTGAACTCAGATTTGTACTAGTAGGCGGTCTAAGAAAGGTCGTCGGACACCAAGCAGATCGCACGCCAAGTAACTCTAGTACACTCAACCCTGACATCCGCTCTTCATGTTCTCTTATGTCCGTGTACTTCTCGCCAATGTCCCAGCTCTCATGTTCTGGCTTAACCCCCCTCAGGCTCATTCGCCCCTAATAGAATTCTATAGTTGCCTGTATCGCTTCGAGCTCGTCTTTCGTATTGAATATTGAATGTCAGTGAAATGTGTCCCCATCCGAGTCGGGTGCCATCCTTGAAATCCCTTGGGGTTTCTTGCTACTACCTTGACTCAGGCTTGGGTGTTTCCGTCGTGTTTGGACACAATCACGACTCAGTCAAATTGTCCTCATCACACGTTTGATCCCCAAATCTATTTTATCAATTGCCGACCGAGCTAAGGCCATAATGTATGCCTTATCTCGGTGTGTATTCAAGTCCGTGCTGCATCCGCCAAAACAAAGGGTAAAGCTAGCGCTGAACTAGAGCTTTATAGATGGATTGCTAGCGGGGCAAAGGTAGATGTAGAGAGAGCGGTACCAGCCCTTGTTTAGATAAGCGACGTCGATGGCTGTGCTGCTGTGCAGAACACACAAGGACAAACGACGCCGCATGCCGCGGCAAAGCAGAACCTCAGGCCTCAAGCTTCAAGGCTTGGATGACCGCTTTACGTAGACGGAAAGTCCACGCGTGAGTTCAGGGAATAGGAAGGCAATAAAACGCAGTAGAACCAGAGCACGTTCGAATCCGAGAACGCGCTATGGAGCAAAGATAAAGCGGAATGGCGGTTGTTCATCGCTCGACCGCTGGGAAAGGGGAAAGAGAGAGAGAGAGTGTGTGTGTGTGTGTGTGTGATGCCAGTGGCTCCGCGTGAGCCGCTTGAACGCTGGGCAAAACGAGACGAGAAGGGCTAAACGCAAACGCAGGGAACCGAAAAGGGGGGAAACACGACACTAAACGGCCTGGCAGATGTGTTCCTCTCCTCTCGCTCCCGGTGCTGCGCGCGGGTTCTTATATTACTGTCTGTAGCTACTTACAGACTAGACTACTTGTCCATGACTACGAAAAGAGGGTGAAACAGAAAGAAAAGGAGCGATGACGGGAGCGCACCTGCGCTGCCCTGTGGCGTTGGTCCTGTTGGGCGAGCGAGGCCGTGTCGGACGTGTCGGCGAAGGTCGAATTCGGGCGTTCCAAGCCCAGCGCGAATGCACACGTTACACCGCTTTGCTGCATCCGCCTGTCTCTATATTGGTTCGTCACTCACTGTTACGACCCGATCTAGCGGCAACCTGATACAACTGTCAGTGTGCATACATCAGAGCTCGAGCGTTAGTGCGTGCGCCCACAGGTGTGGCACCCCCCGCCGATCTTAGCACAGCCATACTGCGGAGGAACGTATCTGTGTGTATATTAGACTGCATGGTATCGAGCCATTTACATCATCACTTTCCCTCTATCCTACGCGTGCCTACTACCCATATCCTTAAAATCACCACTGGCAGTCGCTATCCTACCTTCTCGAGACTTGAAACTAAACCCCGGCCCAGCCCCATCACCAACTACCCATCCCTCACAGCTTCATTAATGCAGGCCGTCAAGTATTCCAACATGGGAAAGCAGGTTACACGTCGACAAAATATGTTGTGGGTTGAAGAAGGCCGAGGTGGGTGACAAAAAAAAAAGCAGGTCCTCCTCAGGATGACCAGTGCTGAGTTGGGCGTTACAGACCGGCTTTACTACCCATGGGCGACTATTGACGCGCTCCCCGACAATGTCCTCCTAGAAACATTCGAGTTCTATCTGGGTAAAGACGATCCCAATCATATTGGCCCGATCAATAGTTATGATGGATGGCAAACACTGGTACACGTGTGCGGCAGATGGCGATGTATCGTGTTTGCTTCACCACGTCGTCTGGATCTCAAACTTTACTGCCCCGTACATATAAGTCGATCGGTCAAATCGAAGACATTGGATATCTGGCCAGTGTTGCCTATTGTCATACATGCCGTCTCCATGCGGTCCAAAGAGGATATAGCTAACGTCATCCCTGCACTCAGGCAGCACAGTCGAGTGTGTAAACTTGAGATTTTTTTTTTTAGAGACGGGCAATATTCCTTGTTGAAAGAATTTGCGGAAATGGACGAGCCATTCCCAGCGTTGACAAGTCTGCACCTCTTCTCTGTGGAACCGAAGTCACAGAACGTGCCAGTCCTTCCCGATTCGTTTTTGGGTCGATCCGCCCCACGTCTGCGATCACTCTGCTTGGACGGCATTCCTTATCCATCAATTGGAAAACTACTTCCATCTACCACCAACCTTGTCCGGCTTACCCTTTGCCGTATTCCTCATTCCGGATATATTGCACCCGAGACAATTATTCCTTGTCTGTCCTCGTTGGCCAGGCTCGAATCACTTATTCTTGAATTCAAATACCCTCGATCTCGGGTCCATAGAGCAAGCCGGCATCCGCCCCCGCTCACTCGTGTAGTCATTCCCAATCTCATTTGTTTACACTTCCGCGGCGATATCGAGTACTCCGAGGACATCCTATCTCAAATCGAAACACCCATGCTCAACGAAAGTCAATTTTGTTTCTTCAATCAACTAGTATTCGACACTTCACTACTTGGGCACTTCATCCGTCGCACTGAAATATTCATGACAACTCATAGAATACGTGTAGAATTTTCCAGTCTCAATGTCGAGGTCACACTTTTGGGACAAGAAGAGATGGCCAATAGCGACGGGAAAGCCCTACTGTTGCGGATCTATTGCAAACCGTTGGATTCGCAGCTTTCTGCTGTTGCGCAGGTCCTGAACTCATCCTTTTCCTCCCTCCCAACATTGGAAAGCCTCGAGATCACAGTCCCTCGTAGAGGTCAGCAAGGCGATACTGAGGTCATCCAATGGCTAGAATTTTTACACCCGTTCACCTTTGTGAAGGAAATGGCCCTAGAAACCAAGGATTCGGTTCGACATATCGCACCCGCTCTTCAAGAGCTTGCTGGGGAAAGAGCAATAGAAGTGTTACCATCCCTACAAAATCTTTCCTTAAGGGCGTATCGCCGGCAGCCATCGGGCCCTGCCAAGGAAGCCATTAAGCAGTTCATCGCTGCACGACAACTCTACGGTCACCCTGTAACTGTCCACTACCAGGACATCAAAAAGTCCGGGGTAGGTACGTTGGAGGGTCAGTGATCGATAAGTGCTCTCTGTTCCCCATCTGATCGGTGTTTCGTGTTATATCTACTTATCGCCATTTTCCTTTCCTATTTTTGTTCGACGTCCGAGGCGCCAATTACTACATTTTTGCTGCTACCACACCTCAAGGTCCTGTATGATATCTTTGAATTCAGTATGCAGTATGGGCTGTGACACCAGGTGTACTAGGACAATTATCTCGACCTCTGGAAATGCAGTGTTATGTCGCAGTACATAGACATCAGCTCGATACCCTGAGTCCAGCGACCGCCCGAGCCTCCTGCTCGCTCAACTTCCACGTGATCCCAGAACCGTTGAAAAATTCGTCCACGTCTTCTTCCTGCTTCGCCCGGATCGAACACCGAACGACCATCAGCATAACAACTCTATAAAGGTTTGAAAAAATGAGGACGCACGTGATCGAGGTTGAGAAGGGTGCCAATCTGCTGGAGTCGCACGAACTTTTCGCGCACGTCGCCAAAGGCGGTTTGCGAAGAAAGATACCTCGTGATTGCCCGTAAATCGCGGTCGAAACGGACGGCACCGAGCTATACGAAGAGAGATGGAGAATGAATGAGAAATTATCTGCGGAAAAGAATGGAACGCGTGATACCTCGTTGTACTTTTGGCCAAGGACCAGTTTTTCCCATGGTCGGATCAAGACGTCCAGCGCGAGGCCGAAGAAGAGTCGATAGTTATTCTCCATGAGCGTGTCCTGAGCAAAATTGGCATGAGGTCTACCGCCTTTCATATTTCTTTCAATCCCAGTCGTACTCGTACCTTATAACCCTCCGCCAGACCCTCCCAAGCTTTGATGAAGCGTTTCCGTACGACGTCTTGATACTCCGCTGCGGCAAAGGCGTCGTCGTCGAGGACGTAGGACACGTCCTTGTACACATCCGCCAACAGCGTGCGGAGCTTCGGCCGCAAAAGCTGGTTGAACAGCTGCTCGACGCCCACGCGGAGGGTCGACTGGAACTTGGGCACCATATTCGAGAAGGATGAAATGCTCGTGCGCACCGCCTCGACCTCCCCCGCCGGGAAGGTCTGGGGTATCGCGGGCGCGCCGAGCAGGTCTTTGACGAGGCGATCCATGTGCGACGCGGACACGTCTAGGTCGTTCAGCAATATCTACGTCCCTTGTTATATGCGTACTCGAGACCACGGCGAGAATGTGAGAAATCACGCACGATGAACGACGCGCGGCTCTCGCGTTCGACTTTTTCTCCTCGTCCGACGCCCGCGTTGCGGTACACGTCGTCCATCTTGCGTCGGATCGTACCAGCGTAGTCACTCTCGATCACGCTACGTAGCGCCCCGGCCGTCCGCTCAACGACTGTGGGCGAGCCCGTAGAGAGAAGTCGTGACAGGACGACCTTGAAGATGTAAAAAGCGTCGTCGGGTGTGGTCGTTGTGGACGGTGACGATGTCGTGTCCGGTGTCGAAAGACGATGCGCCTACATGCCACAGTTAGTTTTGTGCAATGCTAAGATTAAGAAAGACAGGACTTTGTCAACGGCGCTTCGTGTGTACCAAACCTCCAAGGGAGTATAGTACGTGGTCAGAAGATCCTCGAAGAGCTTGTTGCATGCGGACGATTCCACGGCTTTCATCTCCTCAGACATAGTATGTAGGGAATGATCCGGTACTTTCCTAGTTTCTGTTGATGCGGGTCTGGACAGGTCATCGGGCAGCGATGTGTCTTCACCTTCGTCATCACTGTCATCCTACTTCCGTATTTGAAAGGCCATTCGCTACCCGAAGTAGGCATGGGGGTTGGCTCACCTGTAGACGATCAACTAGGAAACGCTTGAAAAGGTTCCATCGGCCTGCCATTCCCGCGACCTCGGAGATGACCTTGTCGATATCCCGAGGGTTGACGCCCTCTTCGGAAAGGGGAGCCACGGGGGGCCGCCGTCCAGCTGTCGGTGATGGACCGGTAGATGTAAAGTTCACGTTTGCTATCTCTGCAAGCTACAGCTGTTCAACCCCGACGTAATGGGGCAGTCGGTGTTGTCTATACCTTAGACTTCATCGCCCGTTCTTCCTCCCACCCTTCGATAAGGCCTTTGGAGACGCGATCGCACTCCTGCAATAGGCGTGCAATGACACTAGCCATCTTCCCCGCGCCGTAATAACTCTCGACCACGGGCTGGTGCTGGTCTACGATCATGGCTATGCTCTCAAAGAGCGCCGTCAAAGCGGTGATGTAGTAGAGCGGGGAAGACGCTGCATAGACTAGTCATTGAGACCAACCGATGGAAAAGACGTCTCGGGAGAACGCACGTTGCGCGGATGCGGGCGGTCGTACTTTGACCAGGTCCACGATGAACGACGCATAAGCCTCCAAACCCTCCTTCTCGTAGCCGATTACTGGAAACAACTTGAAAAATCGAGTCGTGGCGACAGCGTCCCTCGCCTTGGTCGCTTCTGTAAACTGACGCATGAAAACCTCGAGGATGTGCATTCGCGCATCCTGTAATGTCTGTGCAGGAGGCAAGGGATTCTCCGAAGAGGGCTATCATTCGAAGGCGTCATGAGCGGATGAGAGAAGACCGAAGGTGAGAAAAAAAGATGAAATGTCTTACCGCAGCCGTCTCCGCAAAAGCGCCGTTGATCATGCCCTCGGGGAGGGCCATAGCCCGCGCACAATGTCGTGTTGCCGACTCCCAATCTTGAGTGTTGATAGACGACTGAAGAGCGGACAAGGACGACTAAAGGCAAGCGTGCATGTTAGCAACCAGCGCTGTCTCAAATGCAACAAACCGACACAAGGAAAATAAATGAAGAAGGGCAAAAGAAAAGAAACGAACCTTGAGCTCCATGACCTGCTGGACGCGATCGCTCGCCTCACGCACTCTGCGCATCTCCTCGTCGAGGGTGCGCACGCGCCCGCCGACGCGTTCCGCCGTGCGCGCCGTAACGGATACTTTGTGCGAGAGCGTGAACGCCTCTGCGTGGAGGTCATCGATGCGGGGGAGGAGGGATTGGAGGCGGGCGAGGGAGGCGAGGATGGGCCGTTGGTCTGCGAGGAGCGCGGAGAGCGAGTTGGAGAGCTCGGCTTCTTCGGACTCGAGGGAGGAGAGCGCGGAGAGGACCTGCGGGAGCGTCGTCAGCGTCGATGGGGCGGGGCGTTGGGCGGGTGGTATGGGTGGTGATTCCGCGGTGCCATTCATTTGTTCCGTAGTCGCGATGAGCTTGAAACCCGCTGAGAAACCTCGAGACAAGACGACGGGTCCTGTTCCGTCTGTACTACTTGCTGTACGAGTATTCACACACAATAACAAATATTCACTATATCCACATTCACGTCACGGACAGCCCACAGTTGAATTTGGGCAACCCCAGGCTAATATGTTTGAATTTATGAACGTTGTTAAATGTGCAACGCGTCACAGCGGATGATGTTCCGGGCCGATTGCACCGCGGACTGGTATAAACGAAAACAGGAGTTCAGGAGTCATATACCACTTGGCAGCCATCATGTCCTCAGGTTTCGACGATACGCTCACAAACCAAGCCCGACCAAGGACATCCGCAATCATAACTGTACGCGTAGTAAAGTCCTTCGAGTTCCGCACAGAGCGCAGCCTCGTCCTACGCGACATTAATCTCGAGACGACCACAGTGGGCGGTCTCAAGGAGATGGTGCGCAGCGGTGGGTTGGTGTGTGCACCTGGAAATCGGTTTCTGAATTGACCCTCGGTTTCGGTAGCGATCCAGACCCAGCCCGGATGGAAACCCTATCGCTCTGCGCACTTTGGTCCGCCAATTCCATTCTGCCACTCTTTCAAAGGATAGACGCTGACCCTCCCTTTTACACCTTTTCTTTAGATACCCTGAAACTGTACTCGCAAGCCCACGGAGCCAAGGTCTGGCCCTGGCAATGGGCCAAGGGACCACACGTGCACTGACTTAATGTCTAGACCACCAATCTTATCATTAATCTCGATCATGACGAGTGGATCCTTTCTGATGAGGGCCGACCATTGTCAGAGTGTGGCTTGGGTACGTCATTCAGCTTGGGACGTTCATCCTGGTTGAGACAAGTCGCCAGAGAACGAAACCGAAGTCAGCTTCTTCAACGGAGAATTGTACGAAAACTTCAGGTCAAACCCTCAGGTAGGTCCATTGTCTTCTCCCCTCCTATCGGGATCTCATCGCGTGCATCTCTTGCAGACTCGGTGGGAAAGCTGAATTTCATGCGATGTCCTGAGGTCATTTTTCGGGACATCGAGCTTGCACGTCTGTGTATAGTATATAGGTGGATCCAATTAAAGGCACGAGACATGGATCTATATGAGAGTGCGACGACGACGTAGGAAAGGGTGAGCGGTAATGACGAGCAGACAAAATACATATTGTATGACAGCGATCAAAAAAGGTCCCCGCATTGAAATACGTATGATACATCACTGATTCGCGCACTGCACGCGGGGTTCTCCCTCGTCCTCATCCATCGCCTCTTGCTGCATTGCCCGCTCTTGCCGCGGATCTGCGTCAGACATGTCTACCTCTTCGACGAGCGTGCCCTTGGGGAACTTGGGTAACTGTGTACGAGGCGGGAGAACACGCTCTAAAAGTTGGATCTTGCTGGGATCGATGTGTTCTGGCCACTTGATGGACATCTTGACGAAGAGATCACCCATCTCGTGATGCCGTTGGGATGGCATTCCCTGCCCGTGAACGACCTTGAGGTCATCTATGACGTCGATGGTGTCAAAACAGTCATATACAAGTAGCCGACTTGTCACCTACCCTGCTTCACAACCTCGCCAGGTGCTATCGTCACCACCAACACCCGGTCATCCAAATGCTTGATCGCGAATTTACCACCTCCAAGTGCCATTAAGAGGTCAATCTCGACGTCGATCATGAGGTTGTTTTCAGTGCGCTTGAAACGCTCGTGGGATCTCTCTTCTATGACGATGATTACGTCGCCTGGGGTGACGCCCGGGGCTTGATCACTCTCGCCATTGAAGGTGATTGTCTGGCCACCCTTCATACCCTTGTCGACGTGCACTTCGAGCATCTTCTTCTCCGAAACAACCTTCCGCGCGTTGCAATTTTTGCACTTGTCTCGATGATTGATGATCTCGCCAGTTCCCGAGCACTCGTCACATGGCTGCTGCAATTGTTGGATCATAGGTCCCATCTGGCGCAGCGTGACGCGGACACCACGACCCGAGCAGACACCGCATGGCCGCACAGCACCCTCCTTCCCGCCTTTACCGTCGCACTTTGGACAGATAACATTGCGAGTCAGGGCTAGCTTGGTCGTCTTGCCCTTATAGAGGTCCTCCAGAGAGACGTGTACCCGGTGAATGAGGTCCTTGCTCTTGCGTGGCCCCTGGTTTCGTGAGCCACCACCGCCACCAAAGAACCCGCCACCACCGAATAGTTGACTGAATAAGTCCTAGATGGGAAGCGGTGTATTAGGCTTTGAATAACAGCACGTGCGCGGAGGCTGCACACCTGTGGGTCCATGCCACCCATGCCACCCGACTCTGATAGTCCGGCCTCTCCTCGTGTATCGTAAATGCTACGCTTTTGGCTGTCGGAGAGGACTTCATAACTGCAACGACGGACAGATTAACAAGGGGGTCCGAGATTTGGTCCTAGGGTATTTCCGCTTACGCATGCGTGACCTCCTTGAAAAGCTCTGGGTCACCACCCTTGTCGGGGTGCAATCGCAGCGCTCTGTAGAGGGCACCGTCAACTACCGCAATAACCAAGAAACCCTGCCTTACTTTTTCCGGTACGCCTTTTTGAGGTCGCTTTCTGTTGCATCGGGTTGTACTTCGAGGAGATCGTAATATTTTCTGGTAGGCCGGATATGAGCTTTCTGAAGATGCCTGACATGGAGAGGACGTACGTTTCCTTGACCATGATGGGTGGTAATGGGTAGTGTTGGTGGTTAGAGGGAAAGCTGAGGAGAGGTTAAGAGGGTTGTGCTGTGCAGCTGTGACCGATGTAGAAAGTCATGGAACACGCCAGAAATTTCCGGGCGCTTCGCTTCTTGCTGACAAACACCCTCGGCCCGTCTTAAATAATCCTGGTACTGGTACACCACTGGTACCAGACCAGTGCTATTTAATCATGACCACCGCGAACCACTACAGTCCTGGATCTACAGCACCGCACACTCGTGGCATCATGGCCAAACTGGTGTATGGCGTTCATCTGTCTCTTAAGACTATCTTTGTGGGGAATCGCACAATGCACAACCTTCTACCCTCAGTCCAATGGATAACATTCTTACCAACTCTACCACTGCCAACATTACCAGTACTAACACGCATGAGGCCGAGGTATGATTGTTCTTATCGAACATAGGGCTGGTCTACCCAAACCTACCCATGCTAACCTTTCCACTGGCACAGACACTCCCCGCCGCCGCCGTCAACCGGCCACCCGTGTTTTGCCCCGATTGCAAGGAGCAGGTCGGCTACCGGCAGCAGGAATTGAAGCGGCATATGTTATCGGCGCACCTCCCGTGCTGGATCTACTGTCCTCATCCATCTTGTAATTGGCGTGGTACTCGCAAGGAGGAACTCAATAAACACGTCGATAAGGAGCAGTGCGGCCCTCAGCCTGAACGGGACCAGTACCAAATATACGACATCAGGTTGATCCTGGGCTGGATCCTCGAGGACGACGTTCCTCTCAATGTCGCGGTAGGGTACGCCCTCGACTTCGTTGGCGAAAGGGCGATGGAACTTGGAAAAGTCGAGGCGTGGAGGGATCTCTGGGGCTGCCAGTCCCAAGACAGATGAACCGTCCCCCCCCACGGCTTCTATCGGGACGAGGACTCGGGTTTTGACTTCATAAAGGCTCTCAAACACGTATTGACATATGCAGACTTGATAGTTGTAAGTGGACGCTAAGATCGGCCATAGTCCCCTACGGACCTATAACCACCCAAGGTCAACAGTTTTCCAGTAGCTAGTAGTTAGTACATAAATTCGAATGTTCTTCTGTACTTCTGTATCTTCCTATGTACGCAAAGAATCCTCTGAATCTCATTGCGAAAGACAAGCAATTTGCCTGAATGGAATGAGGTAATCGACTCAATCTACATCTACATGCAAGACGCCTTAATTTTGGAGACACCAAGTAGTTGGAGCATTGGCGCATTCATCGATCTTCATCTGTGCCCTTGCCCTTACTGTACTTGCTAGGTGCCATCACACTGCCGCACAGATTCCGAGCATCACTCGAGATGCATGATTACCGTGGCTGGCTCCATCTCATCACAGGAAGCCAAGCCCCGCCGCCACCTCACTCTTTCAGATATACGGCGTGCCAACGTAGGCATGCCTCAGAGTTGCGCACTGTCCTAGGTCACGGTGGCAGTTACCTTAATACTACCAGACTGGTCAATGTATTGATGGAAACTACACACTAGCACTCTGGCGATCCAATGGCGCCATCACCATGCGGAGTGCGCCTGTCCGGCTACTACAGTACTAGCAGGAAGACAAGATCTCACACCGATCTCACGAACAGTGCTCTCAAACTTTGAATCAACACGGGACAAGATCTCAATCGATTCGTCCTGAAACGTATTTTCAATTATGTGCCCCATGATCCAATTAAGGCAGAATGATGTGTCGCGCACCCAAAGCCGCGTTTGTAGCGCCGCACCTTCACGTTCATCGCTCAGGACATAGTCGCTCACTTCCTGGAGTGTTGCCTTGCTCACATAAGCGCCGCGCAAATCGAACTCACGCCCAGCGCCGCCGATGGCAGCCCACAAGAGTTGTCGTGAACCCTCCTCGGTCGTACGGGCCAGTAGAACCTCCAGAATGCCGTTGAGGATCCGAAGGGGCCAGGGCAGATACCGCCGCAACTGAGACTTGCAATAGCCGGGGTTGACGGCGGTCACAATCACCGGTGAATTCGCGGGCAACCTTTTGGTCAGTTCCCGGACGAAGAAGACGTTGAGGACTGTGAAAGGGCTCAGAATTCGCGAACCGCAGGAGAGATGGCCTCTACTAACGTTTTGATAGATTGTATCTGCCGACCATGACCCTGAAAAATGGCGTTACTACGGCCTACAAAAGCGAAAAGGGTTTACTTCACCGAGGAACGCAATGATCCTTGTCACTCAGTTTTTTGAGGGTGTTACCGCTCACCAATTCTTCCTCAGACAATTTCGATAAGTAGTGGGTGTCACTGGCCACAATGACGACTCGTGGGTTTGGTGATGTCCCCGATGAAGCCGCCTTGAGCAGGCAGGGAAGCAAGAGGATGGTTGACAACATCGCTGAGAGGTGGTTTACCTGAATCCTGGTACCCAGCATATTCGACATGATGACTTCAACCCAATAAACATGACAGACTCACGTCTCTTCCCAGCTATCTCCTGTAGCAGAGTACTGGAGCAAGGCGACACCCGCATTATAGACAAGGATGTCTATCTGTGAGTCGTCGCGGATGAACGCATCTGCAAATGCAGACACAGATGCAAATCGGGAGAGGTCGACGAGCGCGAGCTCTGCATTTTCGAAACCAGTGGCTTGTTGTATGGCTTGACAACGTTTAGGTAACAAAGAAGGCCCTATTTCGGCTACGCACATACTTACCTTGCACCGCGGCCTGACCCTTCTCTGGGCTGCGGCATCCAAGGACCAACCTCTTTGGATTCATCGATGCGAAGTGTTTTGCGGCCTCGAAGCCCAATCCAACGCTGGCACCTACGACGACGACGGTCTTACCAGTAAGGTCCGCGTATGCCGCCGGTTCAACCTTCCAAAACTGGTCTTGAATAGATTTGAGAAGTGTGAGTTGCATGGTGTATACCGAAGAACTCGGGCCTGAACAGGTAATCTCCTATTTCTCATCACCGCAGTCGGGTCATAATTGAAGCCGCATACGCGTCCATTCGGCCACCTAGCAAGTCATCGCCAGTTTTCATACATCTACTTTCTAATCTCCGTCTTCGTCCGAGTCAGAGCAGACAGCATGACTCAGACGGCCATCGTCGTCGTGCGTGCCCGTCGTGCGTGCCAGTAGTATAAATTAGATGAAATTTTCGGCTATCTCGCAACACCCTCCTGCGAAGAATGAGAGTCAGTAATCGGACGAGACAAACTCAGTTACAAGGTAGACGTTTTCTCTCGCACGTTTCGGTTGTTAAGGAATCCATGCTGAACGAACCGGCACGGCAACCGCCACACTTTTCAGTTCTTCTCATGTGGGCACCTTCCTCTTATGGATACCGTCATGTACTGTTATATGGGCACTCGTGGCTATCCACGGCAGGCGGCAGGCTGAGACTACGGCACGCAGTTACGCCAAAATATTAAGATGAAGTCGTCTTGGAGAAAGGGTCCGAAACTCGATGTCCACGGACTCACGGTAACACGATAGGCGAATGCTGTCGGACTATCAATAACTTGGCGACCACGGCCCTGAGGATTCGTGACCCACGTAAGTTAAGAGAGATACGACTGTCCTGATTGTAATTTTACGGTATAGCGCAATAACATAATTTTGGGATTTGGGGGTGATGTGATATGTTTCATTCTAACCACCAGCCGGAATAAAGCTCTATATGCACCCTCGTTCATCTCGGCGGTGACGGATTTCATCATGGTTGCTGAGCTGCATGATGTATTACATGTAAGATTACGATTGCCAGTCGGCCTAGGATCATCCCCGAAGCTAAAGACGCTGTGGGATTGGATCCTTTCAAGTTTCCGGGACAGCAGTCCAGAACGCAATGCAAGCAAGTGCGATATCTCCATGATACTAGAGAAACCCCTCGGGATAGGCACCGTACGAGTACGTGGCACCTAGGCGCAGGAGGACGGAGATTTTCAGGCAGACTCGTGACAGGTGAAGCGCTCACTTCTCGCCAAAAGGAGGTCCACAGTTGGATGGACCCCAATTAATTTCATCGACAGGACAGGCGCCCCAGGGAGCCCCGGAGCGTGTGTTGCGCACTAGGCAACGTTCCAGTGTTGCAACACGAACTATTGATTAGATACACGATTTTTGGCGCCTCGCCCCTCACAACCCCTTACTGACGTCCGGGTAAACGTCGAAACGCCGCTGAACCGTAACTGGTATTCCCGCCCGGGCATCGTGTAAGACCTTTGGTTCTGCCGATGCACGACACGTTTAATACACGCGACTGTACTTGGCAGGGGTCACTCACCGATTCGTGTATGCAATATTGTTTCTCCATCTTCGGCCTCGACAAGTTTCGATCCCCTAACGTGTTGTGCGGGTCATGAGTGGTCGCTCACGAAACAGACTTAGAGAACATACATCGGATCAATGACCAGTGTATGTCCCCACTAGTGCCAAGTGGTCAGGGGTGATCTGATGGTGGTGGCGGCGGCGGAATGATATGGTGACAACTCACCGCGTGGTATCCTGCTGTGAGGTCCCGCGCAGGACTACACATAGAGAAGAAGACCTGATTATCCACAGCCCTGCCCATTTGGAGGCTGAGACAAAAATGAAACATTAGGATAAGAAGCCATGCACCTTGCACGCTGTAGTAGCTCCCAGTGAAGCGGACCAGTGGTCAAGTTGAAAGCACCGGGATAAATCAACACATGGCATCCTGTAAGCCATCACTACAACCATATGGCTCTGAGTATTTGGTTTCCTTCACCTTGGCGCGCCGAAATCATCGCAAGCTCCGGGAAACGCACATCATAACAGATACCGAGCCCAACACGAGCAAACTCTGTATGCGATATTAACTGCGGGTCGAACAGCGATGTGGATATGCCTCACCAGTGTCAAAGAAGTTGGTGGTCGAGCCACCAGTCAGCGTCTCGCTTTCCTAAGTCGGGATAAGATTCCACCATAAAGCAACTGGGGGAGGTACGCTACTTTGAACTTGATTTTCCCTGGGATGTCAATATCGAAGAGATGAACTTTTCTATGGGTAGCCACGAGCTCTCCTGGGGCGGATATCAGATTCCATCCAGTATAATAGGGGGGTAGCCATCGCACCTTGAGGTGAGTATACGGTCATGGTATTGTATAGTCTGCCATCAGAAGGGTCCTTCTCTGGGATGGAGCCTATGAAGTGGATTGTTTAAATCCTGGTAACAAAAGGGAGCAAAGCGGGATGCGGACCACCCAAGAGCCAGACGCCCTCGGCCTTCGCCGCATCAGAGAGCATCTTCACACTCTCACTCTCGCTAGACTCTACATTATATCTCGCTCCTTGTTGAAACCCGATATTCTCAGCGTAGTGCGGGAAATACACGTGGCCATATGGCGAATTGAAGCATTCCTGCCAGTCGACAAGTATATTTTTCAGGCGGCCGTTTGGGCGGACAAGAGCAGGGTGCGCTCACCGGAAGAACGATCAGATCGGGCTTTCCATGTGCGCCGCCCGCGCCTTCGCCGTTAGCAGCCCTACGTATCATCTCCCTGGCATGCTTTAGATTGGCACCCTTGTCCGCGCCGATCTGACCGAGCTGGATCAGCGCGAGGTTGAATGGTTGGAATGTGGGTGCGGGCGGAATGGTCGACATAAATACTACTCTTCTCGAACCCAACGGTCGTGAAAGGATCGAAGGAGAAAAGCGAGAGAATGATACTGAGAGCCCTCGCCAGCAAAGCATCTGCGAATCCCCGTAACCTTTTCTACTTGTCCAGTCATCAAGGCACTCTTAAGACCAGGCGCCTCACCGGGCCGATGGTGGACAACATCATAGCCGTAGCCGGTGTCATAGCCGGTGAACACACGTGGCCACCTTATCCTTATCACTCAACATCCACATCCACATCCGTACTGTCCTGTATTTTTTTCAGTTCCCGTTCCTTGGTCATATACTCCATGAAGGGCATTGGGACAAATTGGTCAATAACAAGTCCAGATTGAATCCTTGTTGCTGTGGTGCCTGTACATGTCGCATACAATCTTCATCTTTCATCCGTTTTTCTTGCTTTGGAAGAAAAGGGTGAAGGCTGAAGGTTGAATGCGTCCCGCATTCACAGATTTCCGAGTGGAGCTTTCACGTGGGCGCAGTATGGGAGAGTATGGGCAGTGTGGGCGCGTGGGCGAACAGTCCAGCGCTGTCATATCGGTTTACCTCTTTTGGTCCTCAACTTAACCAACTCATGAAGGTCAGTGTCGTAGGCGTTCAGCTCTCAATCACCTTCATCTTCTCTCTATCCTCTTATCAACTTAAGCGCTTGAAAACAGCCTAGGTATCCAACGACTCGCGAAAAAAACTCGTCCTCTTCGGTCTCACCAAGGCAGAAAGACTCCAAATTGCCAACTCAAGCCCGTCGAGCCGTGGGGCTCTACATCGTGAGTACCACCACCCTTATTCCACCGCCTCTTCCCAGAATTCGCTTGTTCATTCGCGCTTTCCGTTTACCTCGTAGATCGCTTGGGGAACTGCATGAAAGAAGTGCTAGGCGTCGCGCGGTCCTCTTTTACGGCGCCACTGCCGGCATCGATGCCCACCACTGCCCTCGGCATTGAATTGGCCGCCTGTAGAGCTGCTTCCAGGACTTGGGTACCCTCTTTCAACTTGCCCTGGCAAAAGAAGAGGAATGTCCAAATTATTAAGGGCCTGATAAACGAAAAGAGAAAGACAACCCATCAGCACACGCGCCAGCCAAGCATGACGCATGACGAATGAATAAATGGTGGAACGCACAGCATAATTCGCGTCATCCTCCTCCACGAGCCCGCAAAAGACCTCGCCAGCCTTGTCCCAATCCCCATGCGCGGACGCCACAAACGCGGCGTTGAGCACTTTGGTCGATTCGAGCACGCTCGCAGACGCCGCCACGATCACACTTCGGCCTTGTCGATTGGAGATACACTCTGCCCGGCGCGGAAAGCACCTCTATATTTGGTGCTGCTGGTCGTAGTTGTGGATAATGACTGCTTTTGTTGTTGGGTGGCAAGGGCCCGAGTAGCGCGGTGGCGGCGGTGTCTGCAGTTAACGGTAGTGATAAAGTGTAGAAAAAGAGGAAGCACAAGGGATGCGATGTACTCGGATGTAAATTTGAAACCGGAAAACTGGACATCGTTGACATTACACGCTCGTTGTTGTGTTGTAACAAGTAATATAGTCGAATCGGCTGGAATAATCCAAGTCTAAACACTACCCTGGTCTTTTCCCGGCTACATCCAACCTTAATACATACCGGTGCACCATTCCAGCCCATTCGCCCTGGACGGTATCACCTTCCAACCGTTGCAATTCCAAAGACGCCTTGTCTGAGGGCACGACGAATATGAAGCGCCACGGCCTTTCTTTTGAAGGGCGGAGACCCGCGAGCGGTGTATCAAGTTTGAGCCAGCTTTGAATAAGCTGAAGACCCGAGACAAGAATACGGTGTTCTCTATGGATGATTTGAATGCAGGTGAGGACTTCATCCGGTTCGTAGAGGATCGAATCAACGGCCGGAAAGTTAAGAGCTGAAGGTACCAAATGCAGTCGCTCTTTGATCTGAACTGCTTTGGTGATTTCGTCGATGAAGTCTAAATCCTGCAGAAAGTCGAAACGTCGAAAGGGACCACGATACGTCCACGTCGTTTGCTCGGAGGAGGTCAACCCACGTATCAGGAACTTGTGTTCGAGATCAATGCCACCCAAGTAATTCAATACCTGCCTTTCAAACACATGGTCCCTGAGCGATGCTGCATCAGATGTCCTTGAAATATAGCGGCAGAAGGAAGTGACTTCATCAGCTTGTCGAGTTTCATATTCTTTCAGAAAAAGATCCAAAGCCCATCGCGAGACAGCTCCAAACTCGCATCGTGCGAAGAGCCGTAATTCATCTTTTGGAGAAATTACAAAAATTGAATGGGAGACGTCGGAGTCACCACATTGGGACGAGCGTAGCAGTTGCAACATATTGCTGTTCTCGCTGGCAACGTCCCTGATTCGCGATATGACTTCCTCCTTCTTCCTTTTCAACACTTTCACGGAATGGGCAGCACTAAAGCATAGACGAGGATTGTAGCCGAAATACGAGGTCGACAACCTCAACAACTTGATAGATATATCAAAGGGATAAAGGAATATCCTGAGGAATGGATCAGTCGAGCGTTGAAAGAAGCAACCCTAAGACAAACCCTGTTAGGAATAGCTCGCGTGGCGACCATAGTTTAGTTGCAAATATTGTAACGTCATTTGCTTGGTCTATCCAGCCTCGATTCGCGCCTCTTGGGGATGCTGCCACAATAATCTGCACTGTCCCGGTGTCGAACATATCGTCGGGTACATAACTCTCCCTGTCGCCGTCAACAAAAGCCACGATCTCTTCATGCGACGACCAGGACCGGATCGCCCGAACACCGTTCTCGTTGACATGATAGACAGTTCCGTTGTTGGCCTGGTATAGGAATTCGCGACCTTCGATCATGGACTGGATGATCCTAAGGTAGAGATATGCAGTCTTGCCTTGATATCGGAAAGCTGGTTAGATCCTGTGAGACAGGGAGACAAGAACCTCACCCGTTCCAGGTTGACCACTAATTATCACCGAATCTTGTTCATCCTCGATAATCGCCGAGATATGATGGTATTCTCGACGAAGGAAAAGTGGCAGAGGTAAGCGGCTCTGCACTTTCGCCTTGAGACCCAAAGTGGACAAATCCAAGAAGCTGAAAGTGGATGGGAAGAACGTGTTGATATCAGAACTGTCCTCGTTGCTTGCCTCTAGATCATCGTCCTCATTGTTGTTGGGATGTCGTGGTACCACAGGAGTGATTGACCGAAGGAGGTCCAGCTTGACACTTTGGACATTGTGTTTCCTGCCATCGTATTCCGGTGAGTCGCGATCCGGGTGTTGCTCCTTCAGGCGCTTTTGCAATTCGTTATAATGTGTTTGAGTGACCTTCACCTTTCGGAAAAGCTCCGGTTCAAGGTCTTTCCTATTCCAGATCTTTGAGTGAACCTCCTGTAACCAAGGGGGACAGGGGTCGTCGGCCAAACGCCGTCGCTTGAAAGGGGATTCATCCTGTAGGGCTGGTACGAGTGTTCGTCAGATGTCCTGAGCAGGGAAAAGGGGCGTATGAAGCACCAGTCGTGTCAACAAGAGTTGGGCTGCCCATGTTAGCCGGTAGACTGACCTCGTCATAAATCTTCCTCTTCAAAAAGAGGATGGTTTCGTTGGATGAAACACAGACGGATAAAGCAGTGCGTTTGCCATGGATATAGTAACAGAGGCCTAGGTCTGCCATGTCGGGTGTCAGGGGCGAGCCGGGTTGATGGCACAGGACACAGGACGAACAAGAACCAACAACATATAACAACAGCACTCCTGCCAGCCACCATTGCTAATGGTCACGGTAGTCACGATGGGGTAAGAGAGGATAAACAAAGTCAGCTTATAGTCGCCTTATGGCTCAATATCATATGATGCGACGCCGCTTTCCCCAGGTCTAAGTGCCAAAGTGACTCGGGTGTAATGCTCCAGCGGACGTAGTGGTGGGTGACCCCCATGTTTACCTTTATCCAGCTCAGCCTTTGCGCATATGACCAACTCAAGCAGAGCCATTTCAAGCGTGATGCCAGTGTGGCGTGATCACGTTTGTCGGTGGCAAGTTCAGGTGCTTCCAACGCGTGGATTTGTTCCCTCTAATTTGGGTCACTAAGGTGTGTGGATAGACGCAGTGAAGGTGTGTACATGGGGTTGAACACAAAAACAAGAGGGCGAGACCCCAAGTAGGCGATGCTGAGGCAGGAAGGATTTCCACGTGCAGACTACGACAGAACCCGATCTATGTATGACCACTTTTTTACATCCACAAAAGCCCCATAGAGGATAACCAAACAATCCATATCTATTAATGGTGCAACCCAATCACACCCGGGCTTCCAATAAATTACAAAGGCAACCATCCACGCGTGCAGTTGTGGCAACAGCAATCGAGCGGTAAGAATGAGGGACGACTACTAATCCTATAGCATACAGCACCGTGACCTGGATACACTGAGATAAAGATATGGAACAAGAACAGCGGTTCCCGATAGCAACTATGGAACAAGGCCAACCTATGCCGTTGCCGACTGATGTGATGATATTCATTAGCGATGGCTCGAATGTAAGAACAAGAAGCCTGTACCTTCTTGGAAGATGGCTTAGCACCTTTAGATGCAGGCTTTGCCTTTGCCGACGCCGTCTTGGCAGTCTTTGTCGCAGACTTGGTCTTAGCCTTTGTTGCTGCTGCTTTCGCTGCACTCTGTACAAGGTCATGAGCACTAGGCTGATGGAGGCCTCGCATGAAGACCAACCTTCTTGGTGTCACTCTTTGCGCTGGTGGTCTTCTTAGCAGATGGCTTCTTTACGGTAGCAGTCTTCTTCGTAATTGGTGCCTTCTTGGGGGCAGCGGGCTTCTTGGCGGTGGCGGACTTGTCCGCAGGTATCTTGGTCTTGGTGGTAGCAGCCTTCTTTGCAGGGGCGGCCTTGATCGTCTCAGTGGGCTTCTTCGCAGAGGATGCCTTCTTGGATGGAGGTTTGGCATTCTGCAGGACGTTGAATAAAGTGTCACTACAGGAGCGATAAATGCTACATGCCTCTTTGGCGTCGGCTGACACCTTAGGACGCTTAGGAGCGAGTTTAACCTTTCCCGATGGACCCTTGGGGAAGACAAATGTTTCCTTCTCGGCACCACGGGTAAGTGCCAGGTTGAGTTGATGAAGGTTGGATCCGGATGTCATGTCAAGCTTGTATTTCTCCTCGGCATACTATTTCCTTACATCAATAAGAGTAGACGCATGCCACAACTAGTGGTACTTGCCTTCTTGATTGCACTTCGTGAAACCCCAGTGCGGGCATCCTCACGATGTTGAGTAATAGCTTCCTATGGCACGATCAACCAAGAGGGGCGAAGGGTATCACTGCAGACATACCGTGATGATGTCCTTCCACGAAGGATGATCAGACGTAGATTTGGGACTTGACTTCTTCGTTGTTGGCTTCTTCACTGTAGTAGACTTCTTGGCGGAGGCAGCCTTCTTAGTGGCACTAGGCTTGGCGGTACGGGATCCTTTAGAACGAGCCGGGGACTTCTTCGTAACTGCAGCAGCATCAGGTGCAGGAGAAGCAAGAGGGGACGGGAGAGGGGAAGACATTGCCGGGATGATATGAGTAGTTGTTGTGTTTAGGGCGATGGTGGCGGGGACAAGGAGAGTTGTGTAAGAGCCTTGCACGAACCAAGGCCACGCGACTTTATATCCGTCGACGGAACCGAGCGCGTCGCATCACGTGTTAGGTCATCGTGCGTTGTTGATTGCCAAACCTTATCTTTACTTACACAGCCACCGGCCTTTTCCGCCCTACAAAACCCTGCCCCTGCCAGGAGTTCAGTGCCCCCAACAAGCCCAGAGCAGAAACCCCTCAAAAATTATGCGATGATGCCGGATTTTGATGATGTGGAATTCAGGGTCTATAGCCATAGATACATGATCACACATAGATAATTCAATTGTACAATTTTTGGGGCCCAAGAAATAGCAAACTGTATTAGGGGACTGTCCACACGACCCCTCTTTCCCCACGTGAGTCCATCGTGTAGTTTGATGCACACGGGGAAGCCTCGTTCCGCAAACTAGCATCTACTAGGCTTTGACGGTGGTCCACGCCTGGAACGCACCATTCGTTTGCACACGTGCCCGGTTCCCCGTCGACACCCACGGCTCTTCGGCTTTTGCCTCTTCATTTCCGTCTGGCCTATCTGCGTTGGCGAGCATGCGGCCAACGATTGGGCCTCGTACATGAAGCATGCCTTCTGGGTCAGTACCTTTCTCGACAGCCCCATCCTCCACGCCAACGAGCTTGACCTCGATGTTGACTGTCGGTGGTCCGACATGGGCGGGTTCTTGGTCCGATGTTATGGTAAACGTTTGGACGTCATATGGGTGCGACGCAAAAATGGGTGCCGAAACGAGTGGGTGCGTGTGCGCAATAACAAGCGGTACGGAGAGCGCGATGCGCGCCTGGGTGAGCAGGCTCGCGGGAACGGTCCCACCGCTGACAACTACTGCCCTTACAGAGGGTCCAGCATTCCCGAAGGTGGCGCTACGGGCGTTGTCAAACACCAGCCTGTCCCAGAGACTTTCCTTGGTGAAGTAGCCTTCAAAAATCGCTGCGAGTTTGTGTCGCCAGGCAAGAGGGAAAATGAAGGACTTTTTCGCGTTTGATATGATAGCTTCGATAACGGCGTTCAAGTGGGTGGGTTTGACGAAGAAGACGGTCGCAGGGGGAAGTCCGAGTTGCTCTGTTGACATGACATCATCAATGGGAGATGACAAATCCACTGTAAAAGCCTGAGGTAAGTACAAGAAACGAAAAGCTCAAATATGTCATACCACGTTGCAATTGGAAGTGTTTTGTACTTTCAAGGGTGGCGAAGCTGGTTCCTTCGTACAATGCTGTATATGCGATCGAGCGTCCAAAGGCTGTGCTCAACGAGTGTGCAGAGATGATTATGTCCAAAGCAGACAAGGGTGCAGACGGGGGAAGGAGGCCGCGGATAGCAGTGACACCAGCAGTAATGTTTTGGTGAGTGAGGTACGTAGCTCGCACTTCGTCGTTGGTGTCCCGATAGAAAGAGACGGTAAATACATCGTCCGGACCTGAATAAATATGAGTGAGCGAGGCTAAACTCGCAGAAATGGGTGGTAGTCACCTGGAGCTGGGCTGGTTATCGGCGCTGCCGCCTTGCCTTGTGCTTCTACGTCGGACCATCGCACGATTTTGATGTGCTCAGAGGCTTTGGAGAGCATATTTTCGTCCGTATCGCCGACCACGACTACATAGTGATGCTCATGCTCGTTCAGTTCGTAGATGAGCTCAAGTATGTGCGGAAGTATGCTGCCATCGACGATGATGGCAGACGGGGGATGTGATTCAAGCACGGGGGAGAGGAGTGAAGGGGAAGAAAGGGTGAAGGACGGGATGGAGTGCGATGCAAGTGCGAGCTCGGTGACGAGAAACTCTGGAAATGGCCCCGGAAGGACGGTAAGCACGGAGAACGGAAACGAATCGACACCGGGAATGCTTACCAAGGCCATCATTGAGGAGCAGAAGTACATTGGACTCGCGTGTCAGGCCGGCCATGCACAGACTTGTGCCAAGAGCTGTTACGCGCTCGGTGAGGTGGGCATTGGAAATCTGCGGGGCAGGGGGTTACAGAGCTTGACGGCAACAGAGTTAGGGGACTGGGAGCGTTACCTTGGTAGACCAAAGTGAACGGGGCGCATCCGATTCGGGCTTGACGAGATCTAGGATAGTCAAAACTTCGCGAGCGGGTCGGATTGTGAACTACATATATGACGTGTTAGCGAGTACCCAGCGTTTGGATTTGATTTATGAATGAACACGCACCCTTCCCATGAGTCCGGTGGCGTAGTTTCGATGGACCGCGCTCTCCCCCGGCATCCTGACTCTTGCGACATCGCTTTGTCTACCCAGGAGGATTGGGTGCACCAAGGACTGGGGCTTGTACAGGTTGTAGAGTAAGAAAAGGGAGGCGGTAATGAGACCAAGGAGGATGGTCAGGTCATCGGTCACAAGTAATTCTGATAGACCCATGGTGGGTAAGAAGCAATGGAGAACAAAAAATGCGTCGGTAGGGAGACAACCTAAACTAAAATGACAGGTTGTGCGACGGTCGTGCGAGTTGCGAATGGAACGAGAGAAGAGCCAAGTCACCAGCGCTCCCAGGCACTCGTCGGATGCTTGAGTTGCGTGGCAAAAGGAACCTGATTGGGGGAACCAGATCAATATCCGAGTCGGCTCTCGACCGAAGTTGTTCGTCCGTCCGTCATCTGTGGGCCCAAGGCAACGAACCCTTGACGTACCAGATTTGAGTATGCTCGCAGTCGCACTCATGTTTTGCATGCTACGTAGACCACGCCGACACGTATCACAACCCCAACAAGTCACTACATATCCGACCCCTACGGCCGCACCCTTCACAGTTCGCACCACCCAGGCCAATATTACCAATGGCAGTCATTATATCAGGGTAATGTTGCGCATCACTACTGAACATCTGTTGTTCGTCCGATTCGAGCTCACATATTGATCCCATTGGCGGATACTGTCCTGTCGCCCAACGACGCGGGTAAACCATGACGCGTACAACCAAACAAGGACAAGGGAAGGCTAGCTGTGGTAAGGAGCCTATTCGCTCCTTGGTGAAATCAGTGGTGTGCTGTTCATCACTTCCACGTTTCACACTGCAGGAGAAAGGAGTACTACAGTAACGTAGTGAACATCCGTAGACATCCTCTGTAGAGACACTCAATAAAAGTGATTTCCAACGTCATATCTTCATTCATTCCTGGTCGTGGATTGCTGCGTTGGCATCATCACCGCGTCATCCAAATAGTTGTCATCATAATATACGTGTTCAGGCTTGGGTGACAACTGGCAGTCGAAATGAACCACGATTTGAGGTTAGGGTCAATTGGCCTCAATTAGCTGTCTCACGACCTCGACTTGTAGTGGCAGTTTCCTCATAATGGTGGCAGAGCCAGGGCTCCATAATGATACGGGAAGTCAAGTCAGAGATGCTATCAACAAGCTACAATCCCCCGTGCCTGACCTGTCCACCCTTCTTGCGCTCATCTCAAGCCTTCTGGACTGTAGTGGCCTTCTCCCACCTCACTATAAGCAATACAACACTGCTCCCCTCCACCCAGAGGCCTTCAATTCTTCCCGTCACCTTCCTCCGATTCAGAGAGCAATTTTAGAACATGTTATCCCTGCTTGGCAACCTGACTTAACTCGAGAAAAGTTGATGTCCCTGGTCGAACAATGGTTCATTCCCGATGCCTTCTCGTTCACCAGTCCGGCTGCTGGTGAAGTTACAGTGCATGCATACAGTTCGATCTTATCTCTTCCATTCACGCCGTACTCGGTGGATTTGTTGGCTCGCTTGACGAAGGCGTACCCCCTTGATCGATTGCATACGGCCGTCTTTTCACGACTGAATAAAGATTCTTCCTCTCGGCAGACGATCCTGGCCTGGGAAGATGTTGTGAAGAGTATATTGTCGGTCCCTGCGAGGGTGGCCAATGCCCTCGAAGGAAAACGAGAAATTCCTGAGGAGTTGGAGCAAGGAGCATACTTTGCCAACTTAAGTATCAGGTGCGAGGCTTTGCTCTGGAAACTCTCGCAGGATCGTGCTGAAGGTGCGTGATACCCTCGTCATGACACCTTCATCTCTGATGACCTTCAGAAAGTATGTCATTCTGTAACCTACTTGTTCACCAAACTCGCAAATGTTGGCGCATTCCCTGCGTCCAAACCCACTTCTCCGTCGCAAGCATCGTTTTTTTTGTCAGCCCTGCCCATTATGAGGAGACGCCTGTCACACGGAAGTAGCGCCACGACATCCTATTCTTCGTTCTGGGTCGACCTTCTTGAATCTTTACCATCCTCGTTCACGCTTCAGAACATTTTGGCATCACTATTCGCGCATATCTCAGTTCCCGACACGCCTCTTGACATCTCACCGCTCTCGCGGAGACTCGTGAAACGAGAGTCCCGCTTGCTTTTGCGAATAGTAGGAGGTTTGAGGGAAGACAAGAAGCATATGTTGGATAATGCCTCGGCTGTTATTCTTACCCGAAATTGGAATGAAGGTCATGCCAGGGTGTACGCCTGTTGGGCCGCAGGTGCCACAACTAGTGTTGTGGACGTCCATGGCGAGCGTCTCGTTAATTTGTGAACTTCATGTGTCTCAAATTTTGAAATTACAGCTATCTCCGCCCTTTTAACCCCAATACTAGATGTGTGGACATCACCCGAACACATCAAACACTCCTTACTTGGCCGACATCACTGTAAGGCGTTTGAATCTTTTCAGGCGTCCTTATGTCATAGCTGAAGTTGTGCAGATCTGACACTGCTTTTCCTGACTGCCGCCTCATATCTGCCAGCTTCTTCCCAAACGCTGCGGGAGCTAGCGACCTCTGTTCCATTTATCCGAAGCATATCAACTTATATCGGACACCTGGACCCCTCGGTTCGACGCTGCGGCATGCTGGTAGCGGAAGAAGTGGCGAGACGCACCGGAAAAGAACTCGACTTCAAAGATTGGGATGGTGACGACGGAGGGAAACCGTGGGCCAGAAGTGTTCGTCAGCTTCTCGGCGAGAAGGACGCAGATGTGGAAATACAGGGCGAAGACGAGGAACCCGAGCTTGCCATCGAAGACACACCGGAAGTGGATGACCTTGGGCCTGCAGGCAAACCTGTGCGACCTTCTCGGCCGTCCGTCATCTCTGACGGCCACGATTCGGACGACTCGTTGACGGGGTACGCCTCACAACCGTCATCTCGGTCACCGAGTCCTATGCCCTCTGAGCTCGCAGAGATAGAGAAAGAACCCACATTACGCGTAGGCCAAACTAAGATTTCACGTCCTGTGTATCTCGCGCAATTGGGCGAGATGATCCGAAGTACAAGTGGTCTGAAGACCGATCAGGAGAACCAACAAGCGGAGAAGATAGAGATCGTGCTGAACGTAGCAGAGGAACTTATCCGGCGAAGAAGAGGTTATGGGACAGAGCTAGGTTGGTCATTCGTTGGCCAGTTCAATTGTACTTTGTGCTCATCCGCTTCCAAAAGAGGAGAATGCGGTTAATCTCGTCTATGGTCTGGTTGGCCTACATGACAATTATGAATTGGATGGTTTCGACGTTAAGCGTCAAGCTGCGCTGATTGCTCTCGTTGCATGCTGTCCCCGGAAGGCTGCGCCGTGAGCAACAGCCTGTTGTCGTGAAGCTACTACTAATCAGACACGGCAGGGCAATCATCGAGGAGTTTTTCAAGAACCAATACTCCACCGATCAGCGCTATGTTATGCTGAACGCTCTAGCGCTCGCCGCCCACGAGTTAGCAGGACTCTCACTACCCGACACGGCTGCGGTCCAGCCTCTCACAGGGGATCGTGTGTCTTTTCCCAGCAAGCGGCTACCGGGTACACAGCACCAACGCTATCTTTTGGCATCGTCCACAAGACAAGTACAGGGCCTACTACAGGACATTGCCCGCCTGGCAATAGACAACACTCGCGAGGCAAACGCAGACCGTGCGCCCAATCTCGTCCGCGAACGCCAGCTACGCGTCCGGCAGCCCGCGAAGATCACGGAAGTAAAGCAGCCGACCACCGCGCAACTCCTCGAGCAAATACGCATGTCGCAGACGCAGTCTGCGACGACCAAGTTCACGGACGTCGCGGTCGAGTGCTTCCTCTACCCGCTGATGAACCGGTTTTGGCTGTTTTTGCGGGACGAACAGACGCGCGAAGAGCGCACCGCGCACCGCGACGTCTTGCATCAGTACCGCGGCGCTGGGACGGGTCTGATCCTCAACGCCCTCGTCCTCTCCCACCTGCTCGCGACGCTTGGCGTCCTCGTGCACGCGTCGCGAAACGCGCCGGCCTGGTTGGCTGTCGTGGCACCGGATGCGCTGGAGCTTGCCACCACGCTGGGAACGCGGCCCATCTCACGAGGCGTCGAGGACGAGGACGATGATGAATCTGGGAGCGGAGATGACAAGGACGCGCGGGTCCTTACGACCGCGCTGGAACTAGCGCTCGTTGTTCTCGATGCGTGCGTAGAGCTCGATGGTGGGCGGTCCCTGAGCTTGGAGCATACGGCATTATTGCTGGCGGCGGGTGAATGGGCTCAAGGGTTATTTGCGCGGCTAGAGAAGGGGATACTTGTCAAAGGGGGTGGTGGGGCAGTCGAGATTCGTCTCAGAAAGGCAGCTGCCGGGGTCGTGATCAAGGTGGACGAAGTTGCGGAGCGGTGGAGGAGGTCCATGATTGATTTCACAACGTAGCCGTTACTACGAGGACAGAAATCGAATGGATTCGATTTGATTGGCTCGGCAAAATCCGGTCGAATTGGGGACTGAATTGGCGCGAGACGTTGTACGACTGCCAGCATCGGACATTGGGTTCATCATGTTTGCAGCTATTAAGCTGACAAGACACTCCTTCTCAGCAGCTCACGTAGCTGTTCCAGCGCGCTGCGTATCCACCTCTTTGCCTCGGTATTCTGACGCGCTCTTTGTGGTTCGTCCCCTGCACCACTCTGACCGTTTCTGTCTCACTCACCCACGTTGTCAACGTTGCAGCATAGGGACAAGCCGTACAACAACCCTGCGGTACCATCATATTCCGTATACTTTTTATTAGGTTATCTTACCCCTTCTTCAAGATTCCATTCGAGTTCACACCCGAGAATCTTAAACGCGCCAATGAAATCATCTCTTATTACCCACCGCAATACAAAAAAGCGGCCGTCATTCCCCTCCTCGACCTCAGCCAGCGGCAAAACAAAGGGTGGACGAGCATCAGCGTTATGAACTATGTGGCGAAGCTGCTCGAGATGCAACCGATGCGGGTGTACGAGGTCGCGACGTTCTACACAATGTTCAACCGGTGCGTGATCCCGCTCTGGTGGCGTTTGTATCCTTTCTCATGACATACGCGATGGAATTGTCGGGTTTAAGTGAACCAATTGGCGAGAACTTTGTGCAAGTATGCACCACGACGCCGTGCATGCTACGCGGCTCCACGGAAATCTTGGAAACAGTGTGCGACCACCTAGGCGGGGTTAAGCCCGGACAAACGACGAAAGACGGGAAGTTTACTGTAATCGAAGTCGAGTGCCAGGGCGCGTGCAGCAATGCACCGATGATGGTCGTGAACGACGATTTTTACGTATGCCCTACGACACGACTCGGTGCTCGTCAATGTTGACCTCACAAAACAGGAGGATCTTACACCAGCGACGACGAAGGCTGTCCTAAATGCATTCTCGAAAGGCACAAAGCCAAAACCTGGTCCCCAAAGCGGTCGACAGACCTCTGAGAATTCGGCGGGATTGACGGCATTGACATCGAAGGCAAGTTCGCTTTACTTTGTACCCTGTGTACGTCTCATTGACAATGACATTGTGCAGCCATATGGCCCAGGGGAGCATTGTCAACCAGATTTTCAATAGTGCATCACATAGAATAGAGTGGGGCGAGTACCGTCAGTCACACAATACAACTTGTCGTGTCATGGCGCGAAGACGCGCCTGATGAGCAATGACGTTATGATGTGATGGAGGTGGAGCGTTAACATCGCTTGAGCGCGTACAACAACCATGTCCCTTTCACAGTTCAAAGTATTGATATTCGACGTCTATGGCACCCTCGTAGTTCGTTTCATTCAGACACCTCCGAATAACAAATGTCAAATTTTAAAGAACCCTTGTTGCGATATTCTAGGACTGGGAAACTGGCATTTACAACTCGCTCGCGCCCCTCGCTGCGGATGTGGGCCTTCAATGGACCAAATCGGACGTCCTCCTCGCTTTCTCGTCCGTCGAGTCGGACCTGCAAGCGAAGAACCCGACCGCGCTCTACACCGACATCCTAGCGGCGGCATATGACGAGCTGTCCCGGCGCATCCGCAATCAATCGAGCGTGCCCGAAACCAGCGGAAACACCGCAGCGCCAGTCGTAGTATCGTCGAGCGACGATCATCCAGGTGGTCCAGCAACGTCCACGATTTCCTCTGTGGGCACCTCATCGTCGGCATCGGCATCATCACTCGATGACGACGCCTCATCGTCCGCGGCGGCTGCGGCAGCCTTCGCGACGTCCCTTGCCGACTGGCCCCTCTTCCCTGACACGACATCCGCGCTTGCCAAGCTCTCCTCCGCGCTCGGCCTCAAGCTCGTCGTCCTCTCGAACGTCGACCGCGCCTCGTTCGCGCACACGCGTGCCGCGCTCGAGCAAGGTTTCGCGTTCGGCGCAGCGTTCACGGCGGAGGAGATCGGCTCGTACAAGTTACGTTTTTTCCCCGTTTTCACCCCCTTGATCGAGGTGTCTAGGGGCTACCATGCCGCACTTATTATGCCCCAGGGGCGTTGTTGCTTTTTTTCTTCTCTTTATCAAATTTTTTTTGGGTGTTATCGTTGCCCGTTCCTCAATCAGTGTTGAAGGAATGTTTTTGCGTGTTGTCGTCCTTGGTCTTTCCTCGCATTGATGGGATACTAACGTCGAGCCAACAGACCAGATCCGCGCAACCTTGAGTATGCGATAACGCGGCTGCAGGCGGACGATCCGTCGCTTGAGCGAAGTCAGATCCTTGTCGTCGCACAGTCACTCCCACATGACCATGTTCCTGCGAGGGCGCTTGGCTTGTCCTCGGTGTGGATCGACCGGCCGGACGCCTTGACTTGCCTCGACGGCGACGGCGTACCAAAGATGCGCACGGGGAAAGAGACGTTCGCAAAGTGGAGGTTTAGGAGCTTGAAAGAATTTGCAAGCGCGGTGGAAGAGGCACAGGCTAAATTGTCGTAAAATCAAATTTATCCCTCGTTCGATACAAATGTGGCATCATTGCCATAGAACAGTCATTCATTCAAAAGATCAATCGTCTCCTTGGCCATCGTCCCAGCCATAGCCGCCTAACCCGCCCTCTGGGAGGTTGTTGATCATACAGCTACTTTACATTAGGAAGAGCTCGGAATGAAAATGACAAGTTGTGCTTACTTGATCTCTTCCTTCAAATCCGAGCAATAACGGTCTGTGAATGATGTTTCGAATTAGCAAAAGGTTCACTCGGCTCAATGTACTAACATACCTAACGGGAGATCAGATTCATCAAGGCCTGGACAAGATCGAGAACTTAGAATCATCCCATGTAACAAAAGCAGACATAATTACCGAAAGGCATCTCGATTTGTTCAGCGATCCCTTCGATGCCCATGAACGTGAATGCGACAAGTGTAACAATAGGTACTGTTGCCCAGCCCAGATCTTTGACCATAGTGAAAGGAAGGGAGAAGAGGTATAGCGTCACACATTGCTTGAGATGAATCCCATCTAAATTTACCAGCTTAGGTCAATATCGGATTGTGATGAAGAAGGGCGTACAAGATTTGGGTATGGGGGTATTGGCGATCCGTTCAACGTTGGTTAATTGGTCAACTAGACTCGAAACGCTAAAAGGGATCGTATGAGCGTAGGAATAGCGTCTGCTGCGGTCCCCTTACGCAGTGTTCATGGTATTGACACCTATCACAGAAGCGCTTATTATTTACAACGAAGAAACAGTAGCAAGTTAGACGACGTACCGGCAGGGCCGACGGTCTCCAACAAGCCATCTCGCCTAAAGGCAAACAACGTTCTCGCGAGCTCATGGGCGATTCTGGCCAAGAGTTGATCATATCAGAATCCGCGAGTATGAATCACAAGTGATCGCCCTACGCACACAAGTGGGAAAGGAATGGTCATATTGGTATACGCTTCGAAATCAATGGTGCTATGTTCGCCTGATATGAGAGGCGTTTTGGTAGTTGGGACCTTGTCCAGGCTTCGTTTGACCCTCACACGTTTCGTGGCGGCCGGGGATGATGTACCGTCGGCACTTGCAGCTCTAGATGGGCTGACCGATCTCGAGTTACCGATGCTCGAACCATGCTCGGACACGGCACTGTAACCTATCGAAGTCGAACTCCGGCGTGACTGGCGACGAGAGTACAACCGTGTGAACGATTCGGGGATTACGCCCACGTAATCTTCCCATTCCACGCCATCCTCCTGACGCAAGTAATGCTTGACGGAGTACACGTACGCAAGAGTCAACTTCAGAGCATCGGTTTTGCGGCGTCGTAGCTGGAGGGGTGTGATATCTATCGCCGGAGTCTTGCCAGAAGTGTCGTCCGTGGGGGGAAAAGCAACTTGGACCCAGATTAACCGTGCGAGATTGCGCGCCTACAGGGGGCGTTCGCGTCGGATTATTTGGCATTTTCATAGGCAGGAGGGCATACGCACCTGTGATGATATCGATCCGAATGCCTTCCGGCCTTCATAATAACGGTCATAAGAAGTTCTTGGCAGCCCTTGAGACCCGACGCGCTATAAATAGACCTGGTACTGGGGCACTCACCCATTCCTGGAACAGACGCCGTCAGAAGTTATCTGGATGTTCCGCGCTCATAACTTACCTGAACACTAGGATAAGGCCAACCTAATGGCAACACACACCATGAGGATCGCAATCTACGTATTCGATGACCGGACGGCTTACGACAACAGCGAGCAGAGGAGTCACGGAATTCGTCATCGTGACTGGGTACCCCTCCTTGTGGACATATACGACGCCCGCAGAAAAGATGGTGACGGTCAATACGGGACCGATAATGCGACCGACAATCTAGCATTGTCTACTGAGTCTGCGATCGATGCGTTTGGTGGGGGGAGACGAACGCTATTCTTGAGACGTAAAACATCGGGGAGCCAGGAATACTAATGGTGTTATGGAGTATGAGTGGACGAGGCTCGCCTGCTTGAAAATCAAGCGATACCTTGCGTAGATTCCTCCTTGTGATGATTTTGCGGGGCTGAAAGGTTGAACAGCGATATCAACAAGACTGTAAACCACAGATGAGAGGAGAGGCAATACAGTTGCTAATAAGCCGGTGGGGGACACTGGACCAGACATCTTGACCTGCTGGTGAAAGGCACGTTGGGATGAAACGCGCAGTCTCCAAAGGTCGAGCAACCCGTCACCGTTGCCACTCGGTTGCCTTGAGATAAATTTTGCCTCGATCTCGATCACGAGAGGACGCGACGCGTGCTCATTATGTAAGTGTCTATGTCTATTATTCATTGTTATCGGTCTCCACGCTCGACACCTCTGGTTACAAACCGAGATTGCATTACAATGTGCTCTACACGAAACACGAGAGATACAGGTACACGACGCTTGCAATTCTAGCGTAAGGTTGACAATTTATGGCCTAACAATTCATTGAAGGGGCGGGGTATAACGACTGGGAGGGTATCGCGAAGCGTCAAGGTTTTTTTCTTTTCACAGAGAAAGGGAGCCATCGTGGACAGAAGTAGCCATGAATTCATCGAGAGGGGTACGAGGCGAATTACCCAAAGCAGGGCGTGGGAGGTCATAGGTAAAGAAAGGCCGGATCACAGCTGGGGGTGCGAGCTCTAGCCTACCGAGTGTGGTAGCCATGTTCCCTTCCTCAGAGAGGCACGGATATGTCGCAGAAGGCATTCGAAGAGACAGCCCCAAGTCCAGCAGCTCCAAGTCACCGTGATAAGATAGACGCCGAGGCAGGTGGGCCAGATAAGTGATGTCTTGCTCCTGTGTCGCGCTCTGACACCCTTCAACTTCGAATGGTACTAAACAGGAAGAGGCACCCTGAGCACTAGCGTGAAACGATGCAAGTGGAAAAGACGGGGAAGAGTAGTTCTGCACCCGAGAAGTGTGGAAAGGGCTAGGTTGACTAGAGCTGTACTCTGCAGCGGCAAATGAGAGAGAACCAGAGTGAGGGTTGTACGGACTCAGTGTGGGAACGCAGGTCACTGGTTGAGAAAAGACATAATCTTTTTCGGTGCAAGACGGCTGATACGGTGAGCGCTTGTCGAAACGGAGTACTTGAGGTGGAAATTCTGGAGTGTGAATAATCTGGTCGATAGGGGTGATAGGATCGGCAGGATGACCATGGCAATTCAGATAGGGAAACTGGTTTCCCGCAAGAGAAATTGAGCCCGTGTCAACAGACTGAGTCGATGAGTCAAAGCCATACTCTGGACCTGAGAACGATATCTGTTGGCTAGGAGGAAGCTCGAGCTGAAAACGTAGAGTAGGAGTGTTGGATGCCATCCGCCTCCGGGATAGAGAATGAACAGGTCGGTCAGGGAGACAAAGGCCCAAGCCAGGTGGTATATTTTCTTGTTCGCTGCATGGAGCCGATACGCCAAGCGAATCTCCTGAGATAGAGAGCAAATCCGCAGCTTCGAAAAGCCTGAGAGTCAACTGACTCGACTGTACGGACGAGCTCGAGCCACTAGATGGGTAAGAATCTCCGAGCGGATTAGTGGATGGGCTCGAGCATGCACTAGATCCTACGGAGCCTGCGTCATAATTAAGTCATTACACCATGGTGGGAGGTATTATCAAACCTAGCGAGGGTGGTGTTGCCGGGTCCACGGGCACAAATATAGTTTCAGCCCCACTGCTATCGTTAAAATCGTTAAAATCGAAATCGGCCAGTATTTCGGGGGTAGTTGGTTGTTGATAGTCCGGAAGAACGCGTAATATATCTGCCACTGATGACATGGTCACATCGATTCGATGATCAGCGAAGGTCGTTGTGAAACATACTCGCGGGATCATCCTGGTGCATCCGCCTCAGTCTCTGAATACGACTTGAGATTTGCTTTCGCGTACGATTCTTTCCTGTTCGTTGTTTCAGGTACTGTTGGATAAGCTGACATCGACCCAAGCTTGTGTGTCTTTCACCGCCATCATGCAGAGGGCGTACGCGTTGTCTACCCATTGGCGGATAAATATTGAGGGCTAGGAAGACTTTGTTACCCGTTTTGTAGTTGGCGGTCAAAACAACATACCTTCAATGAGGGCGGTGTGTAGTTCATCATCCCATATGGCTTCGTTTCCGCCTGGAATGCAACGAACGGAACGGTTGCCCTTACTCTTTCCTCGTGCCTTTGTAGGTGTCGCTGCGGGTAAAGAGCGTGGCATTTCGCTATGCTTCTTGTTCTCTTTGAGTTTGAGGATCCCGAGATCAGCGGGAATGTGCTGGCGCCAGTAATGTAACTAATGTTCGAATTCGAAACCAAGATGTTAAGTGAACAATGGGAATGTCACGTGACGACACCCCTGGGCATCACAGATCATGGGCGCTTGGGCACTGCAGATGTGTATTCAAACACAAATCACAGGTGTGTTTCGCTAACTTGAACATACGGTTACAGATCCCGCACTGTGATGTATTTGTGGCTGTGATTAACTATCGTGCGTGTCAGGACTTCAATCTTGACCTATGTAGTGACCACGTGATCGCGTTTCTAAAGGAAAAGCGGATGAGGACTTGGATCCGGATCTTCACGTCGTTGAGCTCTCCGCTGCGCCTTTCCTCTCCACACCAACTACGACCGGATATATGCACTCTAACTGATGTCCAGCACCACACATGCTGTGAGAAATGCTGCTGCAGCTCTCAAAAAGGCCGCAGATCCCTGGAACAAGGAGGGACGGGAAACTGCAGACCGCATCGTCTCTGCTGCTATCTCCGTGGTGACTAACTTATCTGATTCACAATCCCGCGAAGGAATCAGTAATTTTATGACGTTTTTGTGTCCAGACGGACACCCAATCTCTCGATCAAGCCATTCTAGATACTTTGTTCGGAATACTGCGTCGTCCGTTTGCTGAACTGTACATCACTCACCCGGGACCGGCTCTCCGACTTTCAGCGGCCATCTTTACAGCAATAATCCACGATAAAATTGCCCAGTCTTGGAAGACTAGGGATTCTCAGAACAGAAGCAACTGGGAGCAAGTAGCAGCGATTTTGCTTGCTGGCGTGCAGGTAGTGCTAGACGCTTTCTCAGATTCAACGTTGCTTACTATTCTGTTTCTCGCCCTAGGATCATGTGGAAGCTCACAGTAACGGTTGGAAATCCCTTGAATATTGGCATCACAAATTATAGCTCATCTCCACCAGAAAGAGTGAAATCAGTCGTTGCGCAGGCGTTCTATGCAATCATTTCCAATGCCTTCTTTGCCGCATCATCTATCATTCCGTTATTAACGTATTCGGTCTCGCTCCGAATATCTGTGAGTATGCTAGCTGTGATATGCCCAAGAAGGCTCACATAGTACCACACCTTCATCATCACTAGGCATACTCTTTACTTTCAATGACAGCTGATGGTTGCGTCGAGAACAAGAACAAGCTCAGGGATAACAAAATTCTTGGAGGGTGAGTCCATATCGCCTCGGGTAAAAGTAATGTTGATTATGCGTGGCCTCTGTAGAGCAAAACTGGGGCGCGTTATTACTTTGACAAAGGGTGGGTGATGGTCTGCCCTATGGAATAAGTGGGCTGAAAATCGCCCGGTGATAGATTATCTAGTCCTGGAGCAGCTTCTCATATTGCTAGCGTACTTGCTACCTCCTACTGAAGGCACGGCGGCGGGCCGTGCAGAACGCCTCGGATTCCTTCGTGATTGTTTCGTCGATAGCACTCAACGCGGAAAAGATTTAATCGAACTCCTGAAGTTTGTCGCCTCACCAGACTGGGAAATAACCTCGGACAAAATCGTTGACATTCTAGCCCGAGATATCTCTGTGTACGTGTCAACATGAACTCAGCAGAAAGGCAGCTCACAATTACGTTGCAGTGCCCAACCATTTGTTATGAAGAGCTTCGTATCGAACGGGTCATCAAATCCACGACTAAACCCAGCAAATAGGTTTTATCTTGACAGGAATTCAGTCCTCTTCAATTGCGAGGATGAGGCATGACTTTCTTTTCACCACTAACGTTGTTGCTGATTACGTTCAATCCAGCAGGATGGTAAAATCGAAGGAATACACGTCCCATACGACAGCATACGCCATGTTGACTTGGCGAGCTCTGGTACCGTCGTGCTCGAATTGTCGTCCCTTCCACAGTGCCATGAATCTCTTCAAGTGGTCTCGCACGGCACTTCCACTACAATGACTATTCTGATTTCCCAGAAAGATGTAGAGCACTTCGCTAGAACTCTAAGGACCCGAGGAATGGTATGACCCCAGTGCTCTCTGAGCTAGCCTCTTTCTAAGATTTCTCAGACGAACCAGATCAAATTGAACGGGGTGCCCATTCGACGGGCGACCGAGCGGTCATCCGTCAACGTTTCGCCGACTCGATTGGAATTTGAGCAAAACGACCAGAGCATCGCTTCTTACCAGGTCTGTCGGGCTACTTCAGTTGTTGACTGGCTTATGTAATGTCAAACATGACTCCAACAGAGAAAAGTCAAGGCGATTGAAGAGGGCGGTAGGTTCATCCAATTCCTCCCTCTTACTGCGACTTGACGTCGCTGTTTTATTTTTTGGTCCTTCCTATCCCAAATTTTCTATCAGTCCTCCAAGCGAGCGATCCTGGAGATGATATTATTCGCAATCTTGAAGTTTGTGTCAACGAGTTACAGGCTGGGCCACCTTTACTGGTCAAAGGGTGCCCCTCCCCCCGAGACTTGCTATCTATCCCCGCCTCCGTCACCACCAGTGGGACGAAGGTCAAGCGTGATGGGCGCTGCGATCATGTTTCTTCGCCTTCCCGTCATCAGTTATCAAGCGTACACGAAGATCCCCAAAAGTGTCAGACCACCACGTCTCTTGCTCCTGGTCCTCCTCCTCCTCCTTCTAGCTCTGAACCTGCTCCTCTGCACCCTCCTCATGCTCCTCGTACTCCTGACAATTGCCACAGCGGGGATCACATTTATTCTACTTATTCTTCTCCCCCCGAGCGCTCTCACCACAGTCGTCCTACCGATAAAGGTCTCAGTGACGCAATTTTTGGCGCAAGCGACGAGGTGCTATCTCCCCTCTCCGATACAAGCTCTATTCTCGGTACTATCCGGCCTTCAAAGGAGTATGTTCGCCCGCGACGAATCCTCAGTGGTGCAGGTGGCTCCGAACGTAGTACCCGTTCCCAACGTCATTGTCACCCCCACTTGTCTGTCAAACCTACCGCCCCCGTCTCCAACCTTAAACCAGCCCAGGACCCTGCGCCGCAGCAAAAGTTGGTTGCGATGGTGAAAGGGTTGAAGGTGATGGACTCTCAGGATATCGTGCGTCTCAAGTCGGATCTCGGTGCTGTTGCAGCGACGAAGAGAAAGAAGATTGTACTTGAGTCGGAAGAGGAGACTGGAGATGAGAACCGCGTGCCGTCAGTCGTGGAGAACTCACCTCCCGTGTCGACGTCGGATCTATGCCCGGAAAAGAAAGTTTCCCGGAGGAAAAACCCGAGGGTGGTAACTACGGCCCAGAACCGTACAGCTGCTCTCGAACGGCCTAGGCGAGCCTGTGTAGCGGCGAAGTCGTCAAAATCAAGAACAAATGCCCGCTCCTCTGCAGTTGTGGACCAAGGTCCCAACAGGGTCAAAGTCGAGAAGGAACTCACAGGAGGTGAGTTCTGATCATACTCCCATAGAGCCAGTTCAAACACGGAGTAGGGAGCGACGGGTGCAATAATCCAAATGGTATCACGCTATTTCTTTCACTATCTAGAATCTAAAGTCGTCGTCAGACAGGAGAACGCCGGATGAGAGGGTCTGCGAAGAGCCAGCGGCCGTGCCAACATCTGAGCTGATATGCAAACGCCCTGTCGCAGAAGGAGATGCGCTAGGCACTTCTTCTAAGCAGGACCAACCACGCAAGCGAGCGCGACTAGAGACAGATGGCATCTCTTCATCCCGTAACAAGCCTTGTAGGAGCAAAAAGGTCATTCCTGTGGAAAAGCCTCGTAAAGTTGCGCCTTCGCGAGTCCGGAAGACGTACCGAAACCGTCAGAAATTAGAGCGGACTTCTCCAGGGCACTGTGGCATCGGTGACGTGGATTACGACGAGATCCCACTCTCGACCGCTGGCGTGAACTCGCCTACTGCCAAGGGACGAATTCCATCTCCAACAAAGACTAGAAACGCTATACCAACGTCGAAGGCCTTGCTAATGAAAGACACCAATAGGTGGTCTAATTTACCAGGCTCATTCACCGCGGTACCCGCACCTGCGGTCGAGGTACCCGACAATAAGAAACAAGAGAAGAAGGAAACGCCTCGTCAGACAGATGCTTGTCGCATTCAAAGTTTGCCCGCAGGGGTAACCCCTGAGGATGACGACGACGACGACCCCATTCGTTCCTTCTCGTCCTCGCCAAGCGAGCTAATACCCTTAGCGATTGATCCGGTGAAGTATTTGATGTGACGTCCTTGCACGTAGGATCTCATATTCGACTTCGACTTATACAGTCTGGACCCCAAGTCGCAGTTGCTCCCGAAGTGGTTTGTTCCGACTGCCCTCCCATAGCTGACTCCCTCGTGAATTCGCTTGACATAGTGCCTGCTGCACCCATGCCAGTGCACGTAAGAACCATTTGTTCACATACCTGAGTGTTACTCATGTTCATCACTATCCTTAGACACAGAACACGGAGGAGGTCATAGCAAACCCGGAGTCTGATACAGTCTTCAGACCCGTTGCAACGTGTGATACCATGTCGCATGGCTCAATTGCTCAGGTTATCAAAGTTGGTTCTGAGAACCAGTCTACCTTTCCGGCCGCCACAGAACACAAGGGAAGCACGAAAGCCGCCATGGGTCTCGACTACCTTGATGGGCCGACCGTCATAGCGGAGGTATGTCAATTACTTCGCGTTTGCACATCAACTGCCTCAGAGGGTTGCTGCAGTCCTCCGAGTCACATAAGACAAAAATTACCTTTACGAATCCGAGTCCTAAAGTACGTGGGTGTCAATCACCACCATTATGGTACTAACGTATTCTGATGACACGCAGCCCGTACTCGACGTCATAGACCTGACCGGCAATGCCCCGTCTCCGATGTGTTTACCAGTACCTGGATGTGTAGGGGATAAGACGGCTTCCCTACGTGACGTACCCCCCGGGTCCCCTTGCCATGTAAGGGAGGAGATCCCCTCCCCACACGATGTCCCCTCCAACTCCCCTCCCTTTTCAAAGGGCGGAACTAGTGAAGATATTTCATATTCGAGCTTGCTCGATCTCGCAGAAACGACGTATCGAGACCTCGATGTATCCCTTAACTCCTCGCTTTGTCTTCCGTCCGCCAAGACCTGGGAAACAAAGCGCTCACCAACACCGCTGCCACCTCGAACGAAACGTAAAGGTGTGGCCTTCGCAGCGCTTCCCGAGGAAGCTATAGAAGAAAACACAGAGACTCCGCAGGTGCCTGCAGCGGTCCTAGCTCGCACAATTACGGAAAAATCTGATGAGCTGGAATACCTGGAAATGGCACCTGAACTTGCCCAAGGCAGCGGGCCATCCCCACGAGTAGACGCTTTCCATTACCTAGGGAGACGTCTTCCCTTCGAGCCTCGGCCTAGTCCGCCCTCGCCACGCCCTGCCTCCCGGCTGGGCACGACTACCCAACCACTGCCACTGCTCTCTTCCCCTCTTGCGCTATCCCACAGTTACACCTACCGCTCCGAAGCATCTCTGTATACGGCCAAAGATGCCAAGCAGAAATACCGTGCACGCCCTACGCCGTCTCCACCCCTAATCAAAGCGGAAACAAGTGCTCGCGGGAATTATGTTGCCCCCATCATGGCCGTAGGTTCATTGTGTATAACCCTTCGACATGCCACTGATGCCTCTTCCCAGGTGCTGGATGAGATTCATGCTATTATCAAAAACAATGTTCAGAACCGTTTCGAGAAACTTGACAGTCACGCAGTTGAACTGCGTAGACTGATATTGGCGCAAACCAAAGCTGACATGACTACACTGCTTGATGAATAGTGAGTCCGTCGAGAAACACAAACGTCCGTGCTGACCAGATATAGTGTCGCAGCATTCAACAGCCTTGTGCGTCTTGAGGCAAAGTACAGCGCTTTCTCTAGGCGACGAATCGCAGCTTTTGCCCAGGCGCGGGATGCCGGTGCCCAAAGTCTAGGGTCCATGCGCGCACAGATCCAGACACATGACCGCGCGATGCAGGTACACGCGCGACAAACTTTCGCTGTTGGACCGTTACCTGCTGCGGTTCAACGCTGGCTCTGATGACAACCACTTCTCTCGCTTATTATTATTTTTATTTTTTGATCTCCCCTGCTATCGACTGGTGTTCGCTCTTGCCCACAAGATTTTTTTCCCGTCTCATGTTCTCTTGTCTGGATCCAACAACTGTGCTGCTGTACTCTGCTCTTTTCATGTCTTGTTACCAATTCGGACTGTTTGCTCTGCTCTATTCTCCGCGCCTCGGACGCTGCTTGACTATCGTATATAATAATTACGGGCCGAATGTGTATCATGTACCGTGAATGAATACCGAAACTTGAACCACGGCAAGCCATGAACGATAAGTAGATCCGCGGGGCGAGGAAAGGGGATCAAAAGGTTCATATTAACCACGTGTAGACCAAAAAGGATCTCGCGTTACCAGAGGGAGATAGCGGGCCGTTAGGAAGTCGCGGAGAGAGATGGGGATCGAGGATAATTACGAAAGGAGAGAGCAGAAAAGGCGTGGAGATGGCCAGAATTGGGGGCAAAGGGGTGGGGCGCCCGGACCGCGGGATTTTGAGAGAAGGGGTAGTGTGAGAGATTTGTGACGAATCGAATCGGATGGTCGGACGGTCGGACGGACGAAATTGTACGGTGCCGGATTTGGTGGGATCTACGAGCATGTTGTCAGGCGTGGTTTGCCAGCTCGTGCTAACGTCGAGAAGGACAGTGGGAAGGACCGCGAAGAGAGAGGTGCACCTAGGGCGAGAACTGCTGCAGCCTCGAGGATGAAAGGAGCGCTGAGCCTGAAAAAGGACATGGGAGGCGGGAGTGGGATACTGTCCTTTAGTGGCACTGGCGCTGTCTCCGCTGTCTCGCTCGCTGCTGCTGACGACGTCGAGCTCGATTCACCCAAGCAGCCCACTCAAATGCCCGGCTTCGACCCCGTCAGGGATGCTGTCCTCAACTCCCCCATCACACGTTCCCCCACCCTCCCTCGCCATCACCCACCGCCCTCGACCTCCGCAGCGACATCCCCACATAATACCACCGCGCCCACCGCCCATGCCCCTCGTCGCGCTACCGTCGCCGCACTCCTCAATGACACCTCCACCTCTCCCTCTTCTTCCTTCCATCCACCACCCCTTCCCGTGAGGGCCTCCTCACTAGCACATATCCTCCACCCCAATCCACCAGACGACCCTCCACGTTTCCCTTCTCCTGAAGAGAAACTCACCCGTGTCTCATCTCTGGCTCGCCTTCCCAGTGAAACGTCCTTTCCAGACCCCTTCCGGATCTCCCCACTGCCTCCAGGTATCATCCATACGGCCGCTGGTCCGTTGTCACCGTCACAGCAAGAAGCTCTTTTTACCCCGACCACCGAGCGCGTAGGTCTCTTTACCCCTACCGTCGAGCAACGGGGCCTTCCCTTCCCCATCGTCACCCCCACCTCACCTATCAGCGCCCGTTCCAATCTATCTCGCCCTTCAACCTCGTCGTCAACCTCACATCGACCCCCTCCGTCACCCGTCATGCCTCGACCACCAGTACCCCGTGTTCGCTCACCAACTCCTCCACGTCCTCCATCACCCCCACCGAAACCGAAGCCGCTGCCGTACAACCCCCGTCGAAGGACGCCTGCCAGTTCTGTCCTGGAGCCCCTTACTCAAGATGAGATGCATTTCTACCGTACTCAACTTGGGGCGGGCACGCGGCGACTCGCCAAACGTAAACGTAGTCCATCAGTCGAATTGCCGGATGGCCAACCCCCTCCAAAAAAAACCCGCGATGCAGGGCTTGTCATGGCTCATTGTACGTAGTCGTTCCTCGTCGTTCCAAACGATTGCCTTAAACTCTCGCGTTGGTCTCAGATAATGCGCGACCCGAAGTAGGCATCGATCAGAGGCGCATCTCGCGGATCATCGGGCTGCGCAACTTTAACAACTGGATAAAATCCGTCCTCATCACACGCTTTGCGCACCCGGCTCTCGCCGCTAGCAACGTCGTGGACAGCACCCGCGGCGGCCGAGCAGGTTTACGAGGCAAGGTGCTCGACTTGGGTTGTGGCAAGGGCGGGGACCTGAACAAGTGGAGCAAAGCCCGAATAAAAGAATACGTTGCCCTTGGTAGGTCCTGTTCCTCTCTCGGTCCTATCTGTTCGCTTACTGGAACACCCCCGTCGCCAGATGTCGCCACGATTTCAATTGACCAAGCACAGGCCCGCTGGAACACACTTCCCCGTGCGTCACGCTTCGAAGCCACGTTCGCAGCGCTCGACTGTTATTCGGCGCCCATCACGCGGGGGGTCCCATCCGCGAGGCTGGCAACGCCCTTTGACGTGGTCTCTATGCAGTTCTGCATGCACTACGCGTTTGAGAGCGATGCCAAAGTCCACTGCATGTTGGAGAATGTCACGCGGTGGCTCCGCCCCGGAGGGATCTTCGTTGGGACCATCCCCAACGCGGAGCAACTGCTTATGCGGTTGGACCAGATCCCTGCTGACGCGCGGGATCTCTCGTTCGGGAACTCGGTGTACTCGATCAAGTTTGAGTCCCGACACCCACGTCCTCTCTACGGCCACAGATATTCCTTTTTCCTTGAAGACGCAGTGGATGATGTACCTGAGTACATTGTCCAATGGGATTCCTTTATCCAGTGCGTTCATAAACCGCTCTTTCACAACATTTTAAATTTTATTGAATTGCGCAATTTCCAGACTAGCAGCAAAATATGATCTGTATCCCGTCTACAGGAAAGAGTTCCATGAACTATTCGAGGAGTTCAATGACAGCCCAGAATTCAAGCCACTTTTACAACGGATGAACGTCGTGGACGCGAACGGTGAAACCGAGATGGACGAAGACCAGTGGGAAGCCGCTAGTACGTCATCTCCCCTCTCCCCTCCCCCATCGGTTTGTGGTCCCTTTTGCTAACTAATCGTGGTCAGATATTTACATCGCATTTGCATTGGAAAAACGCTGACTCACCGGGCGGGCGTGGCACTGACTGACGAACACGTATGTTATTGTACTTTTTGCAGGTTGATACGTATAATCCCCATTGCGCCCGTGTTCGTTCTGCTTTTATTTCCCTGTCTAGAATGACCGTCTATTTGTTTGTACTTTACCGCTGCTAAGATGCTATCCTTTTTTTATTATCGATTTTCTGACTTGTTCGGGAGCTGTGTGATGGCGTCTCTCTCACCGCATCGAGCACAAGCCGTCGTCGTGTTAAGTTACACTGGGTGAAACATGGCGATGCCATCTACGGTAGTATGGGGTGACGCGAACCTATGCGTGCACCCCGAAGGAACGCTTCCACACATCACCATAGTCACCACCCCACCCACCGCAAATGCACAGATCCATACAGTAGAGACACCGCACCGTCACGATCAACGCGCGCCACGCAACACCCCCTTTTTCCCGATTGCCACCCTGGTTTCCATTCTGAAGGGGTGTGACATGATGGAACACTGACCCTGCTCCGGCACGCACGCACAAAACGGCGTTTTGTCTGAAGGATAGGATCTCGGTCCGTGCTGAATATCACGGCGATAGCGTATGATTGGGGGGGGGGCAGATATTGAGGTTTTTTTTTAGGGGGGGTAAAAATAATTCCCAGAACTCTCCCCTTGGCTGCCGGCTTTACTTGCCTTCGACACACCGTGCCGATATGCCAGCGTTGGTGTGAATCCAATCCGTACTGTATTGTATGGGTTGTCGGCGACGTCCGAGTTTCGCTGTCCGCGTGGCCAGTACTACTAGTACCAGTATATGTCCGTGGAGATCCACAGGTCGGTATGTTCGAATGAGGTAAAGGTGTCACCAGAATAGGTTGTCCCAATCAATTATCAACAGGATAAGGCACACGATCTGGTGAGAGACTTGGTTTGATTGTGTGCCTGGACATATGGTACAGTATCATGATTGACACCGATAACGCCTCACTTGTGATCGTGCAACTTTGATCATAGATTGTGCGTTCCTTCAAACACCTTTGCGATAGGTAACAGTACACAAGACAAAGAGACACACGTAAATACATAAATAAGAGCGACATAGAAGCCCGCATACGACATAGTAGTTCAGAGCCTGACAGTGTTCGGAGATTCAACCAACGACTTAAAAGCACATGACAACAAAGCATCAAACGATGAAGCGGCTAGGTGTCCGATGACCACAGAAATGAGCACGCAGTAACGCGGGGTCTCCTTGCCCAACAACGCGGTTAGTTTACGCCTTTGCGGCCTGAAAAAACAGATAGTAAGCAAATTTGTATAAGAGGGGGCCTCCTCTGGAGCGCGTACCTTCGACTTCGAACTCCCCTTCTTGGTTGATGCCGTCTTAGCCTTGGATGCCTTGCTCGCAGCAGTTGCACCCGTAGCGGCCTATACCCATCATGAATTTACAAGATAACAAGACCAGTCAAAGCTAATTTACCTTCTTAGCAGTCCCCTTGCTGGAGCTAGATTTGGTCTTCTTCTCAGACGAAGACTTCTTACCGGCATATGTCTTCTTGGGGGCTGTCTCAGTCTTCTTAGCTGGGGTTGGCTTAGCAGCAGGTTTCGGGGGCTTGGCAGCAGGGGCTGCGGGTTTCTTCGTCTTGGTAGAGGACGCCTTAGTGGGCGCGGTCTTCGAAGATGGCGCTTTGCGACCAGCGGAGGATCTAGCGGTAGTCGCTTTGCTCGTTGTGGTCCTTGACCTCGACCCAGGCTTTGTCGCCGGCTTTGGAGCAGTCTTTGTGGCGGGGGCAGTCTTTGAGGTCTTCGAGGTGGGCTTGTTCTAGGATGTTAAACTCAAGGAGAGCACAAAGACTTTGGACCTCATAACCCACCTCTTTCGTGTCATCGGCAGCTTTGCTAGTTTTCGGGGCAATCTTCACTCGTCCCGATGGCCCTAGAAAGATATTGAGACAAAGGTACTATGAAACCGAAATAATCTTGCAACCTTTGGGAAGGTGGAAGATCCCTTTCTCCGCACCGACGGCAATCGCCCTACTGAGCTGTGAAACTTGCGCGTTTCCTATCTCCAGTTTGTAGTTCTCTTCAACGTATCTAAGGCATATCTAAGTTTGGCCAGACGGTGCAATAGCATGGAATGAGAGCGAACTTCTTAATTTGGGGCCGAGAGACTCCATGACGCGCATCCTCGCGATGAGTGAGGATGCACTCCTATAAGAGCGACATAGAAATCAGTCTTCAGAAAACACCGGCCTCAACATCAAACGGGAATAGTGGCACGACTAGAAGCGCCTGTAGCACGTAGGCATCGTGTGGGAGCGACGCAGACGATAGGCAACGCCGCACGGCAATGACCGGAGTCAAATCCGCCCCTTTTTAGGAAAAACTATGTAGAAGTCGACGACGTAGAGCTCGGGGAAAGACCGAGAGCTGACATGAACAAGCAAGGGGAATGTAGAGTAGATTGCGTAAATTGTAAGCACCTTGATCATATCGGTCCAACTTGGGTGAGTTGGCGAAGACTTGGCGACTGCCTTCTTTGGTGTTTTAGAAGGAGACGATTTCTTTGAGGGAGGCATCGCTATTGGGGGGAACAGAAAATACCGAACTTATGCTGGTACGAAGCAGGGATGCTACTTAGGGCGCCTGGAGCCGAATAAGCAAAGTGGACGATGGGAAGCAGCGAAGGTGGTGGTTAACAGTAAAGAGACGTTAAAACTCCGGCACGTTTTCGTGCAGTCAACAAACTCTACTCTCAGATCACGTGAGTGTTGGAGCCCCTTTACACTGCCGCTCTCGAGAGCATGTTTCCTTCTTATAATGAGTTAGGTGATGTGCAGGGGGTGGCCAGGAGAGCAGACCGCGATGAAGCCAAAATGTTTGATTCATTGTGAGACACGCCCTGCGGAGATTTGACTCAATAAACCTTAGCCTGTTTGGTCATCAACCTGATAATGAGAGGCTAGCACCTCAAAGACGGCTATACAAGTCAATGTAGCATCACCTTGTCGTAAGCTTGGTTCAATATTTCAGTCTGCCACAGTCAAGAAGAATAGGAAGAAGCAGAGCGAAGGATACCCGAGTGGACCTTCGTCCAAAAATGGTGCGCAGTTTGCGCCCACATCTGCTTTAGATCTTAGATCCCCATCACTCATTCAGGCACCAGTTTTTCATTCCCACGGTTCAGCCCACGCTCACGAGCCGGGCCATGAGCGGAGATTCCGGGGGTCTTTTCTAAGTTAGTCCCGTCAATGTCACTGGCAATGTCCATCTCCCCAGCGTTGCGTGCAGCAGCTCGCTCAGTCTACCGCGACCTTTGGCGTGCTTCTTCTACGACGTTTTCAGGTGCGATTTGTCCCTTCCTGAACACCATTGTCACCCCCTCATACCTCTTGACGTGGCAGGCGACCCACCCATACTTTTAGGCATGGCTATATTCCCGGAATGTCACTGCCCCCCTCTTATGCCATTGTATAGCATTCAGACAGAAGATCAGAAAAGATGCACTAGATCAATACTCCGTCACAGATGAGGACGTCTTTAATAATAATCTGAAGCTTGGGCGAGAGATCGCGGATTTCTTGAGAAAAAATATCGTCCAGGCAGAACGTTTGCCAGGGAAATTTGAGGAGGATAACACGGAGTCATACAGTACGTGTGACCCTTTTTTCGTTACTTGGTTCAACGCTTTCCTCACGGCATGCAGAAATTCGCATAACTGAACATACAGAACTCGGGGACAATTCTACCATAAAAAATCCGGAAAATATGGTGGAGATGCCCAGAAGACGACGATGTAAGGAGAAAGAAGTAGTCACCGCGGAGTGAGCCTGTCATACATATTATAGTGATCTTACTTGATGAGCTAGAATATAGATGACTCCTTAGCTCGGACTTTCAGAGTGACGGTGCCTCGTCCCCAACTGTTCCGCGATTTTATTCCAAATTGAAAAGGGCACACAAGGAACGACGCGTCCCGGTGCTTGATGAGAGTGATTTAGTAGAGTCATTCGTCCGAGGTGTGTGATGACCGTCAGGTGTACCGCTCCGGCTTTCTAATATACTATGTTACAGGCGGTGGCCCTGGTGGGCAGTCAATAAACAAGACACAGAATAATGTTCAGCTGCTGCACAAACCTACGGGAATCCGTGTATCGTGCCAAGAAACGCGTTCTCTAGAGCAGAACAGAAAGATTGCACGACGCATCTTGTTGGACAAGGTCCGGTAGACTCCGCTTCTCATCAAAAACAGTAACGAATTGTAGTGTAGCTCGATGACATCAGTAATCCCGGTCTATCGAAAAGTGAGATGAAAAGGGCTAAGCATCTAGAAAGAGAGCGGAGAAGGCGTAAAAGGGCAAAGAAGAAGGCGAGGCTTCGAGCGGAGGAAGCTGATTGCGATGATAATTTGTAGTCGTCCTTGTGTTACAGTAATATTTTACCGTGGGTCGGTCCCGGCGGGACGTTGTTTCCACTTTTAGAAACTGTTACTGAGGCAATACCTTGGCACAACCTCTTGCTTCAGCTGCGCACGTCTTTAAACCCATCTATCTTTCCACTTTTGAGGCCACTGGTGGTGAATTTCTCATCATGTCAAGTATTAATATATCGACGGTTTTGAAACGGTGAGGCATATGCAGCCTGGCATTTGCTGATTACTGATCTTATATCGTGAAGGCTGGAGGCCGTGACCTCTCGATTGGAGGACCTCTACGAACATTCAAGTAAAGCACCTGAGCCTTCAAGTGTGCCCGCAACGGCAACCATCGCAGCTCCAGCTGCTGTCACCACTCCTGGGCCACCGCCTGCCCCCGTACAGACACAGGCCATCGAAGACCCTCCAAGTGTTGTAGCATATCACGAACAGGTTCTGAAAGGGAGGGTCCAGCCGTTCGTCAAGCTGACGGGCGAATTTCCGAACACCAGCATCGTAGAGCAGGTACGCGGAATAACCTTTGTTGTGAATGACCTCTTGATCATGCAAGCAATACCGCGTCGTACTATAGGCGAAGCTCGTTGAACGACTCTACACCAACCTCGGGGGCATCATTCGCACCGCTGCCATCTGCAAGAAGCCGGATCAGGCCGCATTTGCTGAGCTGTTGGGTGATCTTCAACGAGATGTAGAGGCGATCTCTGCGATCAAGGAATCCAACCGGAAAGAGCGTGACTGGCTCAACCATCTGAGCATGGTCGCGGAAGGGTCGCCCGCCGTAGCCTGGATCGCTGTGGTATGACTTTTTCAACGGCGGAATATCTAAAGTTGCAGTGACTCATAGCGACGCTGCAGGAAAACAAGCCTGGACCATACGTGACAGAAACAAAGGACGCGTCTCAATTTTATGGGAATCGCATCATCAAAGAATTCAAAGAAAAGTAGGTGGGTATGAACTATTCGTATTCCTACGCTCACCCTTCCTGGCCAGAGATAAGACGCACGTAGAATGGGTGAGGGCATTCACAGCCATATTTGACGATATGAAGAAGTACGTTATGGAACACCATACTACAGGGCTTGTCTGGAATGCGAAGGTACGCAAAATTTCACATATCTTCTAGGCATGCACGGGTTGACGAACAATGCATAGGGCATACCTATCTCCGAGTACAAGGCCGTCGCTGCACCCGCCGCAGCCAGTGCTGCACCCCCTCCTCCGCCTCCGCCACCCCCTCCCGGGCCGCCCCCGCCACCAACTCTATCCCCCGCCCCTGCCGCCGCCGGTGGTGGTGTTGCAGCAGTGTTCGCAGAGCTTAACCGCGGGGAGGAGGTGACGAAGAACCTGCGCAAGGTCGACAAAAGCGAGATGACGCACAAGAACCCCGGTTTGCGTGCATCTTCTACTGTTCCGAGCACAGTTGCGTCGTCGTCGTCGTCGTCAGCTGGTGCGCATCACACGTTTCGGCTTATTGGGCGCGGTTGCTAATACGCATTGTCTTGTCGTCAGCGCCAAAGAAGCCGGTTAGACCTGCGAAACCCCAGGCACTCATGGGAAAGAAACCTCCTAAGTTCGCATTGGAAGGCAACAAGTGGGCAATCGTACGTGTTTTTCATATCCATCGTTAACGAACTGGTCTCGACTGACGTCGATTGTAGGAGTACCAAGAGAATGAGGCAGCCCTGTCTGTCGACAATGCGGAGCTCAGCCATATAGTGAATCTCTTCGGGTGCAAGAACTCGACAATAATTATCAAAGGAAAGGTCAATGCTGTGACTATTGGTGCGTAATACCGTGAAACCGACTTTGGGGAGGCTGTTAATTAATGCGTTCCAGTTAACTGCACGAAGACGTCCGTACTAGTGGAATCGGTGATTTCATCTGTTTCCGTGACCAATTCGCCCTCATTTGCGCTTCAAATCACTGGTTCCGCACCGACGGTTCAACTCGATTCGACTGATTCGGGGCAGATATACCTGAGTAAAAACTGCGTTAACACAGAGATTACGACGGCAAAATGTAGTAGTATAAACATCAGCTTGCAGGTGGAGGGTGAGGAGGACGGCGTGTTCGATGAAAAGCCCGTTCCGGAGATGCTGCTCACCAAGATCCAGGGTGGGAAGCTTGTCACTACGGTTGTGGAGCATGTCGGCTAGTATCTACTTCAAGGCAACGATGCCTTGGCTCTTTATATACAAACTGTCGTCCATTAGGTCGAGGGAAAGAATCATGTTGGGCACTGAGGAAGTAAACTGGGGTTCGGCCCGGGATACCGCTCATTGAGAGTTTTTGAGAGGTTTCAAAAGGCTGGGATATCATATATTACAACAAACTCGGGCTCAAGCGGCCAGTAACCTCTTTGCTCTTTGTCTGTGCGGTCACCTCGCAGACTAGGAGGAGGTCTAGTCACACGTACGGTGTCTGTCATTCCTCAACCATGCTTCGCGTAGTGTGCGTCACTGTTCTCATTTCTGCATTGCCCGGAAAGCTGACGGCCAATCCACAATCAGCAAGCCCAAGAATGCGCGATCCAAAAGGGCCTTGGAGGCCCGTGAACCGAAGGAAGTCGAGGACCCTCGAACGGTCATTTTTGTCCGCGGTACCCACACCGGTGAAGTTGTCAATGGTGTCATGAAAGATTTGGTCGGTGGTCCACTCCGAACGATGATCCTGCTGCATTAACATCATTAAAAATTTGGGGGGACATGAAGATGGCGCTCAAGCGGCCTCACGCAATTTCATTCTCGAAAAAGAACCTCGTACGTCCATTCGAGGACGTGACATCGCTAGAGTTCTGGGCACATAAAAACGACGCGTCTATGTTCGTTCTCGGGCAAAGCACAAAAAAGCGACCGAACGGTCTAACTATCGCCCGCATGTTTGATGGGAAACTTTTAGACATGTGCGAACTGGGTGTAGATCGATTTGTTAGCATGGATGACTTCAAGGTGTGATCACTTTGGATATTATTTTCTGCATCACGTATTGATCGCTATGACATTTCCAGACATCTAAACCACAATCAGGGCACAAGCCCTTACTACATTTCGCCTCGGAGTTATTTGACACCCACCCGCGGTTCATCCAGTTGAAATCACTACTTATGGACCTCTTCAACGGTGAGGTCATTGGGAGTATCTACCTCTCAGGACTCGAACACGTCATCAGTATCACGGTTGCTCCATCGTCCGTAAAGCTTGCGTCTGCCTATGACGGCCAGACTGACGGGCCCCTACCCGTCGTGCACATACGTGGCTACATTGTCAAGCTACTTTCCTCGGGCCAGCGTGTACCACGTGTCGAGCTTGTTCCCATGGGACCTTCACTAGACCTGAGCTTGCGACGACACCAACCAGCTGATCCAGAACTCTGGAAGGCTGCGATGCGCCGGCCGAAGCTAAAAAAGCAAGACGTGGAGAAGGGGCTCGGCAAAAAGCGCAAGAATCTGGAGGTGGACGAGATGGGCGACTTGCGCGGTCGCGTGCACATCGCGAAACAAGACCTGACAAAGCTACAATCACGGAAGATGAAGGGGCTCAGAAGAGCGCCGGGAGAGGACGAGAGCGGGAGCGAAGAGAGTGGTGGCACGAGGCCTTCCAAGCGGAAGAAGACGTTGTGAGCGTCGAGTCTGATCACTCGCGCGCTCCTTACTGTATCTTTGTCACGTACATCCCGGTTGCCTGCCGCATGTTACACTGTAGGAAATTTATTTTAACGATTGTCAGCCGCATCTGTACAGTACACGTTGCAGTGTGGTGGCGGTGACAAGTTTAGCAATCGCCGTGCGGTCAACATTACGCCCACACGCGCTAACGTGAAACTCCCATATCACTTCTTTCTTTGAAGCGAACGAAGACGAGTGACCTGTGTCCGCGGTCCATCACATTATTGAGACCTAACTGCGATCATGCCATCATGGCACCTTTATTTTTTTCAATTGTCCTTTTGTTCTCCGACCCGAAATTTTGGTGTTATGTAAGCAGGACACTAACTTTTGCCCGACAGACCGACGACGACGTTGGCAAAGGCGAATATTCGCGTGTTTCCGTTCTCATGATCTTTCCTTCTCGATAGATACCTTTTTTATACACTGACGTATCTCTTTTTCACACCCTCCCTGGTTCATTGTCGCTTCGCGCACCACACTCTTTACCGCCACCTGCTCCACGCAAGATGTCTTCCTCTGGTACGTCTTCTGTCGCTTTTTCCCCTCTGAAGGCACTGATTTACGGTACATTAGCAGCCCAGTCCGCATCGTAGGTCATGTCATGTTCGGTGCGATTATCAGTTGACCGTCCATATTTCATGTAGTGCTCCCCCCGCGACCACAGAACCAGCCGCAACACCAACGAGCACCCCCGCAGCTTCGCCTACGAGTGCCGCCCCGATATCCTCCTCGACGACGTCGACGACACCGGCTTCGAGCCCCTCTAGCTCCGCCTCCAGCTCCGCTATCGATTCGTCATCTTCGAACGCCTCTTCTAGCGTCTCGTCAACCGGGTCTTCGAGCGTCGCCTCTTCGAGCACCGCCCCGACGAGTTCCCCTTCATCCTCCTTGAGAACTTCCTCATCGTCGAGCCTTTCGTTCGTTGTTCAAACGTCGAACGGCCAGATCTTCACGCAAACTGCGGTCGTCACCATTCCCCCTTCCACGCCGACACAGTCACAGTCCACCACATCAGCCACTGGGTGAGTACATTTACATTTTCTCTCGTGGCCACCCTATGGGTCATGGCGTGATATCTCGTTATCTCGGCAATGCGTCAGTGTTGGGGGTCCGTTTCCCCCAAAACGTGGTGGTCGCGCGATGTGACGACCACCTAACCCCATGTGCACCTACTCCCGGGTGACTCGCAGTCATTCTCGTGGGAGCCTTCGCGCTTCTTGAATGCATCTGCAACAAACCCGGCCCCATACGCGGATACATACAATTCTGGCCGCATTGTCCGAAATCACCGAGTGGCAATCACGCTGGGCTCGAAACGATTTGGACTTTCCGAACTACTTGCGAACCTCTGCTGACTATTATTTAGGTTCTTCCACAACACAGGCGCGGTTGCCGGGGTCTTCTCTGTTGTCGGTGTCATTGCCCTTATTGTCATCTTTTTCCTCCTTACCAGCCTCATTCGCCGACGTCGCGCCCGCAAACTCGATCGCGAGATCGAAGAAGCCGCCGCCGCTGCCGCCGGTGCTCAGCTCCCTGATTTCGATGACTACGATTATACTTCTGGCAGGGGATATGGACACTACTCGGAGACTAGTCACGGTACATTCAATCAACCACCCCTCTCGCACGAGTCCCACAACAACCTAGGTGACATATCTACGTACGAGCCATATGGTGGCGCGGGTGGCGCAGGGGCCGGCGCTGCAGGCATCGGAGCTCGTGGACGCAGCGTGCGCGGCGGGGGACTGCCAGATCCGTACGGCGCGCTGGCTAATCCTCCTGAACAATACGAAATGTACGAGACAAGACGTTCCTGGCACCAAGGGAACCCTCAAGGAGGTCCTGCAATCGCATCATACGATATACTCCAGGCCGCTGGTCTGGCCAGTAGTGATCCGTATGCAGTGACGCGCAGAACGTCGACTGGCCTGCCAATGTTACCTGGCCAGCCTCAACCTGGGAACAATGGGCTCAACCGTAGCCAAAGCAAAGGCGCATCAGCGATACTGCCAACAACTGCGGAGACATATCCGACGTCCACACCTGCTCCGGGATATCCCGGTGGCCAGGACACGCCGTATCCACCCGAAAAGGCCCGGTACTCTGCGTCTTATGCCCCGGGAGGTGTCACTTCAACAATGCCACCTGACACAGATGAAGACCCGTACAGTGGATATAATGACCAGCCGTCCGCGTCGTTGGACAATCCCCACTCTCCCGGTATTGGGGAAACACATGCTCGTGAGGACGAACTCGAGGACGTGGTTGGGCAGTATCAAGATAGTCCGTTCCCGCGCGAGCATGAGGAACCTGCGCGCGCAAGCATCGCTGATGATGAAGATTATGGGTACAATAGCGGACGTCGTATGCTGAGGGTGGGTCATTTAATTTATCCCATTTTGGTGACTGAACGACTGATTCGTCGTGTAGGTTGCAAATGAATGAGTATTAGTGAATAAGTGCTACGTCGACGTGGGTACATATCCGCCATGCGGCTACCTGATGTTTGAGAATTATCTCCAGTTTTGCCCGCCCACCTGTCTCCACTCCTTTCTATTTATCGTAATGTCCTATATCCGCGCTGGGGTGTTTGTGTCCTCATTGTGATTCATATATACTTAACTTTAACTCTACTTGCTTGTGGCCACGGACTCGTTCCCCTAACATACCTTACTTATGCCTGTGAAAGTCTGGCACGGGGAATGCAATACAGTAGTGATTGTACGTGTATTGCGCCGGCGGAAGGCATCAAAAATGGGCGTCAAATGCCTCAATGTAAGACATGATCGAATGTTCCTGTTCTCTTTTGGTTAGCCAACTGTGCTGTGTGGCATGATGCAGCATGGAGACGTCAAGAACGAGGAGTTCATCGAGTGAGCGATGAGGTAACACCAACAGGGGGTTGTTCTTTTTATTTTTAGCGCTCCATCTTCACGATCCGGGCGGATGTTATAATCAACTCCCACTTGAGATCCTCGCCCGTGACCGGGCTGTGAATTCTGTGAGCCCACTGCGCAGTTCCTGACTGTCGCACAACACAGCAGACAATGATGGGGGCTATGTTCATTCGCACTTGCCAGCGGGGGATGACGAAGGAGACCAGCTGCGGAGCAATAACAGTAATCTGCACTACTCCACTATCCACTACGTAGCGTGTCTTGGCGAAAAGTCAGCGGAAGCAATCCTCATTCCTCTATTGATGACCACCACCCGTTGACCCATTGGATCCGTTTAGGCGCTCTCCTATCGTGTGCTTCATTCACATCCTGTCTCCTTTCTCATCTTCCACTTCCATTCGGACTTGACTCAACCCAACTCTTACCCTCATTCTCACCTTCTTAACTCGTAGTGTGTCATGGATAATCCTGGATGGCATGCGCGCAGGAGGGCTGCCCAACAAGAGGTCAGTGTGGCGGACTTCTCCCTTTGCCCCTGCTCACCGCCTTGTTCGGACTCGTACAGGAGGGTGCCTTTCCTCCGTCCAGAGGCCCTGATGGCCATTATCGTTCGTCCGTCATACAAGTTGAACCCATGGATGATGCTTTCATCGGAGGTTGGGCCATGGCTGCACCAGGGGAACCCTCGTCGCCTCCCGGCCACCCAGAGGGCAACGGAAATCTGGGTGCTCCGGTGGGTGTTCCCGGGCCACCATCCCCGGCTCTGAGACACGTACTCCAGACCGGCTATCCATTTGTTTTCCAACCACCTCCGTCGGACTCGGGCGTCTTCCATGGGGTCCGCCCGTCGTTCGAGCGGTCTTCGTTATCGCAACTCAGCCCCGTCGAGCGCTCCCAGGCGCTCAACCTCAGGAAGCGGACGATGCATCCTTACTTGCAGTATATGTGCGGTCCGCTGCTGCGGTATGACACGATCGACGGGCACGGCATATGGTACGGCGCGGCGCTAATCGTCAGTGAGTGACCGTGTTGTTGTTGGGCATGTGGCATGTGCGGTGCTGACACAACGGCCACCTCGGCTTAATGACCGTCGTAGCCGCCGACGCCGGTTCGACGTACGACCCCTATCCGACCCTCAAGTACTGCTGGGACCCCAAAAAACCCGCTCAGCACCACAGGCAGCCAACGGCTCAAGTCGGAGACTTGGGCCCGCACCCTGCGGACCCCATGGCACAGCATTATGGGCAGCACGTGGGTGATGAGCAGCTCGAGGGGCCGAGCGTGCTGGGGCAGAGGGTGGCCGGCACGGAGCTTTATGTGTACGGTGGACGCAGCGGGTACGTCTGTTGAGCTAACGTTGTCGTGACCTCCCAAAGTTGACTGGGAGAGCTCCCATGCGCGTGTCCCGGTGCCGTTAGCACCTGCACGTTTTGGAGATTCCTGATTCAGATTCCGCTTTCTGATTCTGAGATGAAGATCCAGTATTCGATCAACGATGGTCTGGAGATGGATTTCTTTGTTCCCGCTCGTACCCAGCCGATGCGTGTGGCTGCTTATTCCGTGCGTGATTCGAATCGTCATCGCTCGGTGCCGTCCTGAGGGTGTTAAATCCTATCCTACAGTGCAACGGGTTCAGCGCCGGCGTGAATCCAGATGACTTCCGCGGACCAGGGTTCCAAAGTGGTTACGACCCTCTCTGGGTCGACCTGTTGGCGAAGCATGCTGAACAGCCTTTCCATGTACTCGTCGGTGGTGGCGATCAAATTTATTGCGATGGGTGCGTAGTTCAAACCTCAGTTTGGCCTCTGTACGTCCAGGGGTCTAAAGTCTGTTTTCAGAGTCGCTCGGGAACCCGAAATGCAAGAATGGGTTAGCCACAAAAAAAAAAAGGAGAAACTGAGTTTTCGTCTCAACCAGGAGATGCTGGACGCGATAGACCGCTTCTACTTCAACCACTACTGCAGGTCGTTTCGCAGTGGAGCGTTCGCACGCGCCAATAGTTCGATGTATGTCCTTCCCGACCTGTATTTTGTGGATCTCATATTGAGGGTCATTTCCAAGCCCCATGGTGAACATGCTAGGTCAGTCGACGCCCTGTATCCATCCCCGTGCTATCTGACGACATTCCTCCACCCTAGATGACCACGGTTCGTCGAAGACAGCATATGAGGTGTCTACGGGCTAACCAATAGCTTTTCTGCCTCCCAATTTAGACTTGGTGTGTGTGTGTGTATCATATCCCAGGCCACTCACTGACAGCGTCGGAAGATTGATGGTTTCGGGAGTTGTACGTGACATTGGCTCTGTCGGGTGTCTATAGGATCTCTAACTTGTGCCAGATCCTGAAGAGTTGATGAAATCACCAGTCTTCAACACGTAAGTCTTACCCAAATCATGGACAAAGGACGACTTTGATACTATTATGTGAAAAGAATCGGGTCGAGGGGATACTTCTTTTACCTTTTATTCCAGTGCTTCATCAATGGTTTGTAGATAAAATTAGTCTCTCACCCATGTGGCTGACTGTTTGCGACAGCATCCAAGGATGGCACAGATGACCGCACTCATCCTATCAAGTCGACCGTCATTGGTGCCCGGGGGGATTACATACCCTACCCATCACACTCTGTCCTAACGTCTCTTGGTCCGGCTGTTTGGTTGCTCATGCTGGATTGCAGGCGCGTCAATTTAAAGTCAGACTAGCCGCTTTTTAACACTAAGACTATCAGAGCGGAACGAAAGCTTGGGCAAGTGTGTAGCCCGGAAGAGTACAACAGCGTCTTCAAAAGAATGTCTGCGCTACCACAGGGTGTCCAGCATGTCATCGTACAGCTCGGTAACGTTACGCCTCTTATCGCCTTCCTTCTGAGGGGGACTCAATGTTGACACAGGGATTCCGATTGTGTACCCCCGCATGGCGTTTCTGGAGGGCATGTTGTCATCGAAATACAACCCTTTCGTTACGTTGGGAAAGTCGAGTTTCAAAGGGTTTGTGAACAAATATAATGGCGATGCAGAGTTGTTGGACGATCTGGTCCTTATTTCTTTTCCTCCTTGTTTGCGTTCCAAACTAAATTTCTCTTTTTCAAGAACGACCACTGGACGTCCAAACACAATATGGTCCTCATTTTTTACATTTTTGTCCACGATCTTCAATTAATTTAATGGTTTCTAGCGGGAACGCAACTGGTTCATCGAACAGCTTCAGAAGTTTGCCCTGAGTCGACAAATTCGTATATCCTTCTTGACCGGTGACGTGCATTGTGCCTCGGTTGGTGTCCTCAAGACCTTGACCAAAGGGAAGAGAGCATCCGCACTTGCACCGTCATCGGATTACCGGTACATGCTGAACGTTGTCTCTAGTAAGTTTCGATCCTTTTATGTGCTATGTTATGTCACATTGACCTCCCCACGTTCAGGTGCGATTGTCAACACTCCGTAAGCCGTGTCATTTATCTCCGGCCGGTGCCTCGTGTCGATGATATATGATGGCCCGCTTGGACTCTAGACCTCCCAATGGTGTGCTCACACTGGTGGGTTCGCTGTCCAACAAACGACATAAAGAGTTGCATTATATTGACACGGACGAGGAAATGGTGAGTCAGATTCGGAAATCGTAGTTGTATGGGATCCGATCACCAACCCGCTGGCTGGTCAAAGATTCAATTGTTCGATAAAGACACCGATGGGTCAAAGCCAAAAAGTCATTACATTATGGGTCGACGTAATTGGTGTTGTATCACACTGAAGCAGCCCTCCAATGATTTGTTGTTTGACATCCGAGTGGAAAAGCAAAAAGGGCATGGAGAAACCGTTGGGTAAGGCATTCACCCACTCTGAGTACCCAGCTTTTGTCTGGGCGTCATCTAAACTTAACGTCCCCCCTCGCAGGTATTCAGTGATGGCACCGCCGCCACGATGGATGCCCAAGGCCGTCAAGTGAGCCTTCTTTCGGTCGTGGTGGTGCACCGCATGGACCCTATGGTGTCGTTCTCGCTGCTTTCCTTGTCCTTTAGTTACGGTTTTGTTGTAGTACTGATACTGTCTGCTTCCTGAGAACTATGTGAGGTGTTACTGCCTTGGATACCCCTTTCAACTAGTACCCATCCTCTTCCATTATATCGCAGCACTTTGAGCCAGCAGGTGTCCGGGGTGTCATCGCGACCGTCTCCCGGTCACGTGACGTGGTGGATACACGCGACTGGCTCGGGGCTCTCTTTCTTCTCAGTTTGTCTGCTACCACAGTACTAGTCACCGAGTACTAGTCACCGAGCGCAAGCTTCTTTATTTTTGTAGGGGTACCTTTAATATGCTGATACCTTCTGGCAAGCGTCCTCATCTTCTTCCCCATACTACTGGGACTGCTCTGTCCGTGCTCTCGGTGCTCTCGGCTGTCGACCTCAGGCTCTCGCCCGTTTTGGTCTTAACGCGCATATATGGAGCTAACCGGATATTACTTGACCAGTAAACTCTTCCAGGAGAAGAGCGAGGAATAGGTTAAGGTTTGGCGCTTGTAAACTTGCTTGCGATCCCTACTTTTTCAAAAAAAAAAGACACCTCCCCATCCAAAGTGTAAAAGCGGAATCTACACTCTGATATATGACAGCTGCGTGGACACCCCGGCCCCATCATACCTCAGATATAATGACCCAGATACAGCCACCGGCCGAGAGACGATCGTCACAGCAGCCCGTAAGCTGAGGTTATTCCGCTGTTCGTCAGCGTCGATTGAACGCGAAACAGCGCATGGCGTGCCTTCTGACTCGGCATCTCGGGGGTGCTGCTCATATTGTAGCTGATGCAGCTACTGCTGGTACTAGCCATTCCACCGCGAAATATGACAATATCCATACGGCGTCGACTTCTACGGCACGAATGAGGGGTCCAAATTCGTTCTGCTAGATAATTTTTGCGAGCATATACTGGCGCGCCCTCCTCGGTTCAATCAAATTGCCAACATCATAGGCGCATCAATCGCCAAAGAGAACCAAAGAACTGCATAAGTCTTTGTGTTTGATCCTTCTATCTTTTCTCGCGGAGTAAATTAACGATCTTAACGATAATCCGACGAACTCGAGAGCTATCGAAGAGCTAAGATTATCGCCACACGCCCAGCACACGCTTCTATCCAGAGCAGACCTTACGAGCTTGCGAACAGCAATTTGCTCGACTAGAGTTGTTCTATAAAGGGAGAGGTGCGTTGTTCTCCTCGCTTGTTCTCCACTTGTCGGATTCAAACGGTCTCCCTAACATACCTGTTCTAGCACAAAAAGACGTAATAGTGATGGTACGTTAACGAGTACTGTGTCACTTCGAGTTCCCACGATCCAGAAGATAATCTGTTGGTCTTCTTGACAGCACATCGCAAGATCAACAAAGAATATCAACGTTTGAGTATCTCACCTAACGCCCATTGAACGGCCTCGTTCATCAGAGCTATTTTTATGGTATCACACAGATGGCACGCGTCGATAATCGAGGAGCCCACGAGAACCCCAACCCTGTTCTCCTCCTCCCCTAGCTATATATCCATTCCATCTGGCTTAACCTCACACTCTCATTCAGCCTTGCCCCCTCTACTTGAAGTGTAGCATGGATAATCCCGGATGGCATGCCCGCAAAAAGGCCGCTCGAGAAGAGGTCAGATTGGTTTCTCCCTTTGCCCCGATCCACCTCGATGCCTGCCCGACTCACAGCTTATTCGGACTCGTTCAGGAGAGTGCTCTACCTGCGTCCAAGGGCCCCGATGGTCGTTTTCGCCCAGTCGAAGTGGTGGAACCAACGGAAGATGTCGTCATCGGAGGCTGGGTTTTCTCCACGTCGCAATCACACCCTCCGCACCCAACCCAGCTAGATGACTACTCAAGCGTCTCTGAAACTCCTTCGCTCCTGAGCTCATGCATTCATGAAGCTGGGTATCCATTCATTCGTCAATTATCCAGTTTGGATTTGCATGACCAAAATGTTACACCGTCATTCTACGAGACTCCGTCATCGCAGCTCAGCCCGGTTGAGCGCTCCGAGAAGCTCAATTTCAAGAGAAAGCTTATGGAACCGTACTTGCAGTTCATATGCGGACCTCTGCTGCGGTATGACACTATTGATGAGAGCGGGGTGTGGCATGGCGCAGCATTGATTGTCAGTAAGTGCTGATTTATCCCCTGCCGAAACCTCTGTAGGTGATAACTCCTCGACTTGGAACCCGTATCCGTAGCCGTCGACGCCGGATCGACATACGAGCCGTATCCCACCCTCACATACAGCTGGAACCCTGCAGACCCTATTGGTCAGCATAATCCGAGACAAGAAGACGACGAGCATCTCGAGCAGCAGAATGCAGGAGAGAAGCACGTCCCAGGAACGGAATTATACGTGTACAATGGACGTAGCGGGTACGTGTTTACGGTGCGTATCTTGACACTAACTTGGCTAAGAATCTCGTGCGTATATCTTGGTGCCATCAGTACATACACTTTTTGGAGATTCCACATCCAGATTCCGCTTTCCGATTCTGAGATGAAGATCCAATATACGATCAATGATGGAATATCAATGGATTTCTTTGTGCCTGGTCATGGTCAGACCATGCGTTTGGCTGCTTATTCCGTGAGTGATCCAGATCGTCATCGCCCAGTGCCGTCTTGAAGGCATGACCATAGTGCAACGGGTTTAGCGCCGGTGTGAACCCAGATGAGTTTTGCGGACCTGGATTCCAGAGTGGCTATGACCCACTCTGGGTCGACCTGTTGGCGAAGCACACTGAGCAGGGTTTCCACTTGCTCGTTGGTGGTGGCGATCAACTTTATTGCGATGGGTGCGTAATCTAACTTCACCTGAGCCTCTGAAGTTGAAGTTGGAATTCTGTTTCAGAGTTGCTCGTGAACCCGAACTGCAAGAATGGTTGAACCACCCGAACCGTGAGGAGAAAATGCATTATCCTGTTACACCAGAGATGCTGGACGCCATAGACCGCTTTTACTTCAATCACTACTGCAAATCGTTTCGCAGTGGGGCTTTCGCACGCGCCACTAGTTCGATGTATGTCCTCTTCTTCGGCCGATATCTCGCGGATGTCTTATTAAGGTCCATTTTCAAGCCCGATGGTAAACATGCTAGGTCAGTTGACGCGCTACATCTATCCCGTGCTGTCTGATAACTCGCCATTCGTCCTAGATGACCACGGTTCGTTGAATAATACATACGAGAATTCTATGGACTGACCCGTAGTTTCTGCTTCCCAATTAGACTTGGTGAGTGATTGTGTATCGTAGTCCAGGCTATTTACCGACGCGAGCGGAAGGTTGACGGTTTCGGAAGCTGTGCGTGGGATCGCCTTTATCAATGGTCTATGGAATTCCTGACTATTGACAGATCCTGACGAGTTGCAGAATGCACCAGTCTTCAAAGCGTAGGCATAATTTCAACTGCAGAAAGAAGAATTCTCTGAATTGTTCTTCGGTAAGGATTGGGTCCAGGGGATACCTTTTCTATCTCTTGTTCCAATGTTTCATCAATGGTTTGTAGACAGTGTCATTCTCTCGCCTGTGTGGCTGACAGTGTGCGACAGTTGACAAGGATGGCAACGATGACCGCTCTCACCCCATCAAGTCGACCATCATTGGTGCCCAAGGGGCATACATTCCTTACCCATCACACTCATTTCTAACCCCGATTGGCCCGACTGCTTGGTTGCTTATGCTAGATTGCAGGCACGTCGATCAAAGCTCGAGTTATACTGATTTCTTAACACCAAAGCATTAGAGCTGAACGCAAGCTTGAGCAAGTGTGTAGCGAGGAACAGTATGAAAAGGTCTTTATCCGAATGAATGACCTCCCATTGGGAGTCGAGCATCTTATCGTACAACTCGGTACGTCGCCCTACCGATTGCTATTGTTTCAAGTGGGACTGAATGTTAACACAGGGATTCCGATTGCATACCCTCGCATGACCTTTCTAGAGACCGCGTTATCGTCAAAACTCAATCCCCTTGTTGCATTAGGGAGGTCTGGGGCATTTGGTCTGCGAGGGTTTGTGAACCATTTTAATGGTGACGCAGACTTGTTGGATGATCTGGTCCCTATTTCTTTCCGTCTTCCCTTTCGTCCTGAGCTGATTTCCTTTGAAAGAATGACCATTGGACGTCTAAACGCCACATGGTTCGCATTTTGGCAATCTACTCCGGGTTTCAACTCATAGGACTTTTCTAGGCGGAGCGTAATCAGTTCATCGAAAGACTTCAGGAATATGCATTGAGCCGACGAACTCGTATATCCTTCTTGACTGGTGACGTGCATTCTGCCGCGGTTGGTGTCCTCGAGACCTTGACCAAGGGCTCGAGATCGTCCGCCCTTGATCCGGCATCAGATCACCGATACATGCTCAACGTGGTGTCTAGTACGTTTCGGCCCTTCTTTTTCGTCATGTCACACTAACCCCCACGTTTAGGTGCGATTGTCAACACTCCGTAAGTGGTGTGCATCCATGCGGCACCTCGCGACAATGACGGTCTTCGCACTCTAGACCTCCAAATGACACACTCACACTGGTCCATTCGCTGTCAAAGGGACATCGAACCATGCATTCTGCCGACACAGACGAGAAAATGGTGAGTCAGATTCGACAAAGTACTGTGGGACTGATTCATAAAGGTGGCTGTCAGATTGCACTGTTCGGTACGGATACAGATGGGTCCAAGCCGAAAAGTCAGTACATCATGGGTCGACGTAATTGGTGCTGCATCACGCTGCTGCAGCAGTCGGGCGATCTATTATTCGACATCCGGGTGGAAAAGGAGAAAGGGCACGGAGAGACCGTTGGGTAAGTTAGGCACCCTTTGGGCGTAATTCAATAACTCATCCCTCGTAGCTATTGTATAAAAGCTCCTCCGCCACTGTGGAATGTAAAAGTTGAAGCAGTTGAGTGAGCTTCCGTTGAGCGGTGCGTCCTGTAATGGTTTTGGCTCAGGCTGTCCATCTGTCGTCTACAAGTTACGCGGGCTTTGTACCGTATTATAGTCCTGACACCGTAAGATGGTGCGATTGTCCGTCTCGTATACGCCTTCGAGCTTAGCTAGTCCCTTCTATCAGTATGTATCTGAGCAACTTCAGTCGGTAGGTTTCAAAGTAAAAAGTAAAGCAGGTCATTCCATGTCACGTGTCGGAATTACGTTCCGCGACGCGCCACTGCACTCGCGGCTCCCATTCCTGCCAGTGGCGTGTCAGCTATCAGCCAACAGGCATTAAGGGCGAGTGTTTGGACTTTTTTGGCAGGGCTACCCTGGGTATCGCCAAGAGCGTCTGGCGAGCGCCCTCTCCCTCGGTTTCTTCCTCCTACTGCTCCGGCTCGTCTGCCTCGCCAATACGCTTTCTCTATTCTCCGGTACTTTTGTTTTGTTTGTTTCGACTTTAACGTGCATATACGAAGCTACGCGGATCTTGTTTGACCAGTTCACTTTTAGGAGAGAAGGATGGTGGCTAGATTGGGGTTTGAAGTTATTGAACTTGCAATCCACAGTTTTCAACAACATGTCCGGTTGACCTCCCCCCCTCAAAGAGTAAAAGCGGGTATATGTTCTCATATATGAAAGCGTGTGTACACCTTGGCACTGTAACCCTCAGATTTAGTAACTTAGATACCATCTCCGGCCGAGAGGCAATCGCTGCCGCAACCCCGTACGCTGAAGTTGATTCCTGCTCTTCGCTAGCATTCATTGGACACGAAGAAACGCGTGGAGGCCCCTAGATGGCTCTAGTCATATTTTTAGCTGCTGTTACTGATGGCTACTTCTGGCCGTCCCACTGAGGGCGTATGGCAATGTTTGTACAGCCTCCACTTGTCTACGACCTGAACGAGGAGTCTCAAATCCGTTTCACCAATAGACGTTTCCAAACATGTGCCGACGCACCCCCTCACTGGTTTCTCCGCCCGTGCTCTGCGGCAAGTTCAGCCGCCTCGATTCGGTCGATTTGCCTGCATCATCCTATATTAATCACACTCAGAAGAGAAATAAGAGATCGCGGAGGCATGATTGATTCTCCCACCCCCCTCGTGGAGGACATCGGCAACATGAATGACAATGCAACCGATTTGAGCACTATCCGAGTGCTAAGATAATCGACGCAGCGCATACTTTTATCCAGAGCAGGCCTTACGAGCTGGTAAGAGGCAACCTACTCAACTGGAATTGTTTTATCAAGGAAGCGGTGCGTTGTTCTCCTTGTTTACACGCCACCCGTCGTCAATAACACCCTAATATACTTATGCCTGTAAATTCAGGACCAGAAATACAATAGTGGTGGTATGGTGTGTTGTGCCCAAACCGACCATCACCTTAAGTTCCCACGGTCCAGAATATAATCAATTGTTCCTCTGGGGATCACATCGCGAAATCGATAAATGACATCAACGTCCGAGTATTTTACCTAATGCAAATTGAATGGCCTCGTTCATCAGAGCTATTTTTATGGTATCACACAGACGGCATGCGTCGATAGTCGAGGTGCCCATGAGGCCCCAACCCTATTATCCCCCTCCTCTAGTTATCTATCCATTTCATCTGGCTTAATCTCACTCTCTCATTCGGCCTTGCCCTCTCTACTTGGAGTGAAGCATGGATACTCCTGGCTGGCATGCCCGCAGAAAGGCGGCCCAAGAAGAGGTCTGATTGGTTTCTCCCTTTGCCCCAATCCACTTCGCTACCCGCCCGACTCACAGCTTATTCGGACTCGTTCAGGAGAGTGCCCTACCTGCGTCCAAGGGCCCCGATGGTCGTTCTCGCCCAGTCGAAGCGGTTGAACCAACGGAAGATGCCGTCTTTGGAGGCTGGGTCTTCTCTCCGCCACAACCGTCTTCTTCGCACCCAACCCAGCTAGACAGCGGCGGCAATTTGAAGATTGAAATAGAAGCTCCCTCACCTCCTCCGTCCCTGAGCCCATACCTTCGCCAATCTGGATATCCATTCGTCCATCAATCGTCCGTATTGGACCCCCCTGATCAACATGCACCCTTGCCACTCGATGAGACTCCGTTATCGAAGCTCGGGCCGGTTGAGCGATCCCAGAAGCTCAATTGGACGATGATGGATCCGTACTTGCGGCTTATGTGTGGACCTCTCCTGCGGTATGATACCATTGACGAGCATGGCGTGTGGCATGGCGCGGTATTGATTGTCAGTAAGTGTTAATTTGCCCCTTAACGAACCTCCAGGAGGTGGTAACCTGGGGGTCCGCACTCGTAGCCGCGGACGCCGAGTCGACATACGAACCGTATCCGAGTCTCAAGTACTGCGGCACCCACAAAAATCTCGCTTCTCATCATCAGCAACACAGCGCTGGAAGCGTGGGACAGGAAGAGTTGGGCCCACACCCTGCAGATCCCACGGCTGAGCATAATCCGAGACGAGAAACTAACGAGCATGTAGAGGGGCCGAATCTCGTTCAGAAGCAGACCTACGGCACGGAGCTATACGTATATAAGGGACGAGCTGGGTACGTGTTTACGGTGTCTCGACACCAACTTGGCTGAGAAATTTGTGCGTATATCTTGGTGCCGTTAGCACATACACCTTTTGGAGATTCCTCATCCAGATTCCGCTTTCCGATTCTGAGATGAAGATCCAATATACGATCAATGATGGACTAGCAATAGATTTCTTCGTTCCCAGTCGTCGTCAGACAATGCGTCTGGCTGCTTATTCTGTGAGTGATGAGGATTATTCTCCCTCAGTGCTGTCTTGACGGCATCAATTATAGTGCAATGGGTTTAGCGCCGGTCTGAACCCAGATGAATTTTGCGGACCTGGATTTCAGAGTGGCTATGACCCTCTCTGGGTTGACCTGTTGGCGAAACATGTTGAACAGCCTTTCCATTTACTCGTTGGTGGTGGCGATCAACTTTACTGCGACGGGTGCGTAATTCCGCTTCACCCTGGCCTCTGTGAGTTGAGTTCTGTTTCAGGGTTGCTCGTGAACCCGAACTGCAACAATGGATAAACCACACAAAGCGTAAGGAGAAGATGCGTCATTCTGTAACACAGGAGATGTTGGACGCTATAGATCGCTTTTACTTCAATCACTACTGCAAATCGTTTCGCAGTGGAGCGTTCGCCCGGGCCATTAGCTCGATGTATGTCTATCTCGATCTAGATCTAGATCTCATATTGAAGGCCAGTTCCAAGCCCTATGGTAAACATGCTAGGTATGTTGACGCACTGCATCCGTCCTGCGCTATCTGGTGGCTTTCACTCCCCACCCTAGATGATCACGGTTCGTTGAAGACTGTACATGAGTTGTCCACTAGCTAACCAGTAGTTTTCTGCCTCCTAATTAGACTTGGTGAGTGATTGTGTATCGTATTTAAGGCTGGGGTGTTCACCTAACACTGGTGGAAGATTGACGGTTTCGGAAGTTGTGCGTGCCACCGCTCCTATCAATTGTTCTATAGAATCTCTGATTATTACCAGATCCTGACGAGTTGCAGAAAGCACCAGTATTCAACACGTAGGCACCACTGAAATTGCAAATAAGATAATTTTCTGAATCATTCTTGGGAAGAATTGGATCCAGGGGATACCTTTTCTATCTCTTATTTCAATGCTTCATCAATGGTCTGCGATGGTCATACTCTCATTTATATGGCTGACAGCGTGCGACAGTTTCTAAGGATGGCACGGATGACCACTCTCACCCTATGAAGTCGACTATCATTGGTGGCCAAGGGGCATACATACCTTATCCATCACATTCTATTCTGACGCCTGTCGGCCCGACTGTTTGGTTGCTCATGTTGGACTGCAGGCGCGTCGATCAAACGTTCGGGTAGTCTGATTTTTGACGTTAAGTAATTAGGGCGGAACGAAAGCTTCGACAGGTGTGTAGCGAAGAACAATACGCAAGGGTCTTTAAACGAATGAATGAGCTGCCGCCTGGAGTTGAGCATGTTATCGTACAACTCGGTGACGCCACTCCACCCACTGCTATCAGTTCAAGCGGAACTGAATGTCAAGTTAACATAGGGATTCCGGTATCGTACCCTCGCATGACCTTCCTAGAGACCGCGTTATCGTCAAAATTTAACCCTCTCGTTGCATTAGCAAAGACGGGGACATTTGGTCTGCAAGGATTTGTGAACCATTTCAATGGTGACCCAGAATTATTGGATGACTTGGTCCTTATTTATTTCCCCCCTCCTTTGTGTTCTGAGCTAAGTTCCTTTAAAAGAATGATCACTGGACGTCCAAACACCATATGGTCCGCATTTCTGCATCGCGCCACAGGTTTTACCTCACAAGACTTTTCCTAGGCGGAGCGTGATCTATTCATTGAAAAACTTCAGAAATACGCCCTGAGCCGACGAACTCGCATCTCCTTCTTGAGCGGTGACGTGCACTGCGCTGCGGTTGGTGTCCTCAAGACCTTGTCCAAGGCGTGGAGATCCTCCGCACCTGATCCGACATTAGATCATCGATACATGCTGAACGTTGTGACTAGTACGTATCGACCCTTCTTGTATGTTATGTCACGCTGACCCCCACGTTCAGGTGCGATTGTCAACACTCCGTAAGTTGTCTGCACCCACCCGGTATCTCATGTCCCATATATGACTGTCTTGGCACTCTAGACCTCCAAATGGCGTGATCACCCTGGTTCATTCGCTGTCAAAGTTGCGACATCGAACCATGCATCATGCCCATACAGACGAAGAAATGGTGAGTCAGATTTGGTAAAGTGCTGTGGGGCTGATTCATCAAGGTGGCGGTCAGATTGCACTGTTCGAAAAAGATAAAGATGCCGATGGACCAAAGCCGAGAAGCCGTTACATCATGGATCGGCGTAACTGGTGCTGCATCACGCTGCAGTCATCGGGTGAACTATTGTTCGACATCCGAGTGGAAAAGGAAAAGGGACATGGAGAAACCTTTGGGTACGTTGTTCCCCTTCCCGGTGTAATCCGACAACTCATTACCCCTCGCAGCTATTGTATACCAGCGCCTCCGCCGCGGTGGAAAGTTGAGACAGTGGAGTGAGCTCTCTTTGATTGAGGCTACGCATGAAGGCCCTGTGATATGCTTGGCTGTACATCTCGTATACTAGTTACGCGTGTTTTGTAGTGTATTATAGTCCTGACAGTCCTGAGATGGTGCGATTGTCCGTCTCATATACCCGATCATAGCTACTCTTCTTCCTCTTCCATCCGTATCGCAACGGCGCGTCTATATTGCAGCAACTTGGCAGGATCGCCGTATATATCGCTGGGTTCATCCGGTAGCGCATCTTCCTCCTGCTCCTGTTGCTCCTGTTCCGGCTCTTCGGCCTCGCCATCTCCATACTCTGAGCCATACGCACTCTGCGGGCCAGGTGTCGATGCACCCGTCGACGTCTGATCCGTCTCGACGTGACCGTGCAGCTCGCTGAGCATATAGTGGGGCAGTGCGATCCCGGGACCGATGAGAGGCCGCGTCGACAGATGCGCGGGCATGTCTTCTGTGAGGGGCATCGACTCTTCTCTCTCGGGCTGTGGGGTAGTCGATGTGGTGTGAACGTCTGCATGTGTCGCAGAGGCACTGCCTACACCTGTGGCAATAGAAGCGGCGGTAGCGTTAGTCGCAGTCGCGGGAGGAGGAGCAGGGGTCGAAGAAGCGGCGGTCTCCTCACGCTTGGCACGCTTCTTCGCGTTGGCCTGCGCGCGCTTTCGCTCGCGTTCGAGCTTCTTCTCCGTTTCCGCATGCACGTCCACGGCGCGCTTCACGGCCTCGACGCGGGCCTGCTCCTCCTCGAGCTTATCAAGCGCCCACTGTTCCTCCATGAACTCGGAATAGCGTTCGCATAGCGGGCGCCAAGTTCTGGTGGTCGCGTCAGACAGGTTGTTGTTGTTCTGATCGCCAGCATCGAGCATAGCGTCGATGTCGGGCGGCGGGGGGAACGCAAAGTCCGGGCCGGGATTGAGGCGGACGCGAGCGCCGTTGAAGAGGGAGATGAGCGGGAAGTAGCCGAGCGAGCCGTCGTCAAAGTGGTTCTCCTTGTGCTCTCGCGCGCCCTCGCGGGTCGTGCGGCGTTTCGCCTGCGCCGCCTTGCGCGCGTCAACGGGCGCACGCAGCGGGCGGAAATCGTAGAGGTCGCGAAAGGCGACTCCCTGCGACTGCCCGTTGACGAAGAAGGCCATTTTTGAATCCGGGAGCGTGGGGAGGGCGCGCATCGGCGCTGACCCGGACGTGGTGGACCCGCTACGGCCGCCGCCGCCGCCTCCCCCGGCACCGCCGCGCTCGGGCACGTTCTTGACCGTGGCCGATTTTTTGGTTGAGGGTGGCACGGGTGCGGCGTCGGCGGGCTTGCGGGAGAAGTCCACGAGGGCGATCATCTCCTTGGACTGGGTGTACTCGAGCGACTCGAAGTACTCCTGGCCTTTGAACTCGATCGCGATACGCTCGCGCTTGATGTGGGCCGGATCGTGCGGATCGCGCTTGGAGACCTCGCGCAGCGCGGGGAGGGATATGTACATGCCGACGACGTCACCGGTGCCGAAAGAGCGGCCGTAGGGGCGTGGGCGTGAGAGGGTGATCTTCTCGCCCGTTTTGTCTCGCACGCCGTACGAGTACCCGTCGAGGCCGCATGGCCCACCGAGCGGCGCCTCGCGCCGGCCCCAGCCGAGACGGACGTGCGCACCCTCGCCCTCGCCAGGCGTGGTCTTGGGCGGGCCTGGGCTGTCGGATCGGCCGCCGCTACCACGGCCACCACCACCGCCGCGCGTGCCGTCTCCGTGCTCGATCGCGACTTCCAGGTACCAGCGCCCCTGACGGACGGGTGCGTTGCACCGCGCGCTGCGGAAGCCCTTCTCGCCCAACAGGCCGAGGCCGTCCTGCGTCACCTTGACGAACGGGCTGCGGTCCTCCCAGCTCACGCGGTACGTCCGCGGGGCGCTCTCGATGGTGCGGAAGGGGATCGTGGAGCCTTCGGGGGCGAGCCCCGCGGGCATGTAGCGGAAGCCGAGGCGGTTGTGCGCGAGTTGGTCGGTGTGGTGGAACGGCACGTCGTCGGCGATGGGGATGAAGGCGGGGGCGCGGGAGAGGGTGAGGCGTGGTCGCGTCGAGAGGTCGTAGAGGTATGCGGGTAGGACAACGTTCTCGGCCGGTGCGGTGTTGGACAGGGATGCGGGGTCGGAGGGGGCTGGGGAGTCCGCGGCGCTGTTGTTCGAGGGTGGGTTATGCTTTCGCTTTTTGGCAGGAGGGCCATTGTTGGAGGATGTGATGGCGGGTGAGTGTTCACGGGCGTGGAGGAGCATCTGGACCGGGTTAGAGATGCAAACCCTAACCAGGTCCTCGTTCTTTCCCTCACAACATCCATCATGTCTCGTGCTCTACGGTACGTCCATCCTCCTTTGGTCTCAATCCTTTCATTTACCGCCGCACCAGTCGCATCCAAAAAGTAAACAATTAATTTACTCGAGGTGTTCATCTTTAATGTCTCTTACGAACATCATCTTATAGGAACTTAATGATCTGAACTCCAATCCAATCGATGTGCGTGCCATCTATACGTTATGATCACCGTCACACACTCAACATACTCTATCTAGGGCATCTCTTATGAACCGGCCGAGGATAATCTTCACAACTGGAAATGTTCCATCAAAGGGGCGGTGTGTCATTCGCTTCCATGCATGGTCATGATGGGGTTCTAATCCCTCCGCACAGCCTGACAGTCCGTACAAGGGAGGCACGTTTTACTTCAAGCTTACGCTCCCGGAAGACTTTCCGTTCAAAGCCCCAACGGTATGGCATATTTCATGGAGCGATGTCACAAGATGCTGATTATCCGTCCCAGGTAACGTTCACCACGAAGATCTACCATCCTGGGATCAACGACGAGGGTAGCATATGTGTCCCCATCCTACGAGATCAGGTGGGTCGTTTACCTCATGTGAATGCGCAGCTAGACAGGAGAGAACTCCTACAGTGGAAACCATCTATCACACTCGCGACAGGTGAGAAATTACGGGGCTGTGCACCAGACGCTGAATGCTCATATGTGTCATCGTAGTACTTTCCGTCATTCAGGAGAAGGTAAACAACCCGAGTGCAGACGATCCATTCGAACCAGAGATAGCTGCGGTGAGTAGACTAGCTCAATGAAGGAATGATCCGGGCCGAACAGGTTACCTCACGCAGCAATTAAAGAATGACAAAGCGGCGTTTTTGAGTACGGCACGGGAATGGACTAAGAGGCGAGCACCCCTGTGGCACTTGCACGGTTTACGGACTAACGAGAAATAGGCACGCGTGAAGCTTGTTGACTTGAAACGGTGGATCGTCGGGTTGTCGTTGATGTATAATTTGTGTTTTGTCGCCATGTAATTTGTCGGGAGATATGTACGTAACACGACGACGGTGAGCCCTGGGATGGGATGGGATGAATGGATGGTTGTACTGTACCATGGGAATGACGGCAGCCCTGCACGGCAGCAAATAGCGTTGGACAAGTGACAACGCCAAACCGTTTCTGCGCCAATTCAAACTCTTTTCTTTCCTTCTCCTTTCTTTCTTGTTGGCCTTTTTCTCCTCTCTTTCTTTTTTCTTATTCCTTTCCTCGTTCAAGCAAGACCCGCATCATCGACATCTGATCCCAGTCAGCCCCTGGGGCTCTGATCGACCTTTCCATCCTTCTACCAACTCCTCGTGTTCACCACGTTGCACGCCCCTCATTTTCTTTCCCTTCCGAGTCTTTTCTGCGCTCAACCTTGTCCCATATCGCAATAGGCGCCTTCCATCCGTGGCGTGCTCGAAACGAGGCTGCAATAATAACAATGCATCGTTTTCGGTAAGTGCGCCGTCTGTCACCCGTGCCGGCATTCTTCACTATCTATCGTTTTCCACTCTCTTCCGCTCTATCATCACTCCGACAGCAAGTGGTCCGACCCTAAGCGAGGTGCAATTCCTGAATCTGTGCGCTCAAGTGCCGCGTCCTCGCGTACTTCCACACATCCCTCCGAACCTCTTCCAGCCTTGCCTCCTGCTGGCGACTTTCGCACGTCCCTTATCCTCCCAGAGTGCGTCCTCGTCCCGTTCTTTTTTCTCACATATCTCCCCCTCCTAAATGCGAGATGCCTCTGTTCCTAGCCTGTCGCGTCGCTTCACTCTCCTTCGCGCCGCATCTGGCGATCCCATCTCCCTTGGCGATCTCAAAACCAGGCTTGTAGAGCAGCGCGCTCGTGGCGGAGAAAATCATCTCTCAGAAGAAGAAATGGACACGTTCCTGCAAACCCTCGGTCGTCTACGCTCCAAGCCATCCGCTGGTTCGACCAGCGGCGACTCCATCGACGGCCTGGCTCGCGAGTCCTTACGGTCCACCGAAACGACCCCCAGTTCCGCCACCGTCGCACCCACCCCACGCTCGACAAAACGTTACAGCAACAATATGTTTGGCTCTGGTAAATTCAGAGATCACACTTATCTTCGCAGCGTGGCCAAAGAACGTGTTGGGGGGAGGGGAAGCGCTGGTAGGCGGAGCGCGAATTCGTCATCGCCAACAACAAGTGGTCGCTCCTACTTGGCTTCAGACACTATACCTGAGGATTCCTCCCAGACAGATCTCGAGACCTCTGCTCATGATTCCGATACAACTCCTCTTGCGTCTGGCGTAGAATCCTCTGCTACTGAATTGGAGCAGGAGATTCGAAAAACGTTTCAGCCAGGTCACATAAGAAGGGCATCACTGGCCTTGGACGAAGTAATACGCGAGATTGAGGAAGAGTCCGGCGGTGATGGTGACGGCGATGACAAAATCTTAATTCCACGGTCCCCTGCACCTGAACGTGCGTCCAGTCTCAAGAGAAGATCGGTAGGTGGCTGTGCTGATGGGGGCTTGTTTCCTTCCGATCTCAACTCTCTTGCACACGCAGGTCGACAAGCCCCGTCCAGTCGCATCATCCGAACCCACTGTATATGAAACCGGAACGGCCGTCTCGCCAGATCCCCCAATGCAAGTGGATGCCGCGGAGTTCCGTTCCACTCCATCTCCTTACCCTCGCGCCGAAACGTCCCCCACCCCCCGGCTGCCAGGCTATATCCCAGGTATGCCGAGACCCATGACACCCCGCGAAACCACTTTCGATCCCGATGAGCTCTCTCCCTCTTCTTCCTCCACGCCCCGTGCCACGTCCCCCCGTATCCCTGGTACGGATAGAGCAACCTCCCCTAGTAACGCCCTTCGTCGCGACTCGACATCCGTGCGACATTCGCACCGCACCTCGTCCCCTCTATTAACGAATCCTGCTACTCCGATTACTTCGCTATTGTCCGGCGTCAACGGCCGCTTTACGCCAGACCGTTCACAAACCCCGGATGGCCCATTCGTCGAATTTGGCAGTCCCCATGACTCGCCTCTTTTAGGTCGACGTCGCCCCGCTTCCCCCTACTCTCAAGGCACATACCAAAGCATGTCGATGTCTTCTCGTCCCACCACGCCAAGTACCGTCACTTGGAAAGCCCCAACATCCCCAGGCAGTGGTAATGCGGGCGGGCACAGTCGCAGTGGAAGTGCGATGGGATTCTCCGAATTAGACTTCGCCATGTCTGGGCTACCGTCACAGGTTCGGAACGGGTTTGATAGGCCCTCTATGCACACGAGGGACGATAGTAACACAAGTTCGAGTGATCTACATGACATTGCGCTGCTGAACCGGTCTGGATCCCAACTGGGCACCCGATCACTGCGATCTCCTCCGTTGCCGGATTCCCCTGTTCTCGAAAGTGCGGCACAGAGTAATGGGGCTTTCACGTTGTCCAAGCGAGGACAACATTCATCATTGTTGGGCAACGATAACGGCTCAACCCCGCTCGGGAGCGCCGCGATGAGGTCGTTGACGCCAACCCAATATCCGCCACGATCAACTGCCTCACCCGCTTTGTCCGAGCACGATCTTGGACGTGGCTCGCGGCGTGGCTCGCGGCAGGCGACGGCCTCGCCATTCACCCTGAACCAATCGCAGGGCCTCGTCCTGTCCCCTCTGGCAAACTCCTCGCGTTCATCGCTGGAGTCAGCAGGTTCGAGCTACCACACGTGGGAAGCGGACAAACAGGATCGGACGCTACCGCTCGTCACATCACTGGAGTCCCAGCCACCTGCGTGGCATGATCTTCCTAATCAAACAAACGAACCTGGTCCAGCGGCCGACAAGGACGTTGAAGAGATTGTGCAACAGTACGCGGGATTGAACAAGGGCGACTTTATTGCAATACAAGATCGACTTGTATTTGCAGCAAGGTTAAAGGCACAGGCGCCCGAACCCCGCGAACGCAGGATCTCATTTCGCAAGAGACGGCCATCACAATCCGTAAGTTGGGACTCGTTATTGGTTGGTTGCTGGTCTGAATAGTGTATAGGCGGCCGATACCATCCAGCAAGGATCATTGCGGCCAACGTCCCAGGATAATGCGTCGAAGGCCAATGCTCTCTTAGACTCCGTGGTGAACAGCATACAGGCGCCGCGAACGAAGATTTCCAGTACCCCGATCGAATTGAGGATGGACACGGATGTCGTCGCCCACTCTACTACTGAGCCTGAACCATCCAGTGCAACACGTAGGAAGAATGCGCTCGCGCAGGCTTTATGGGGCTCCTCAGATTCTGAACAGTCTCTCACCTCACCTTCCCCACCACCGACGGACGAGCCTACTACTGGCTCTGCTGTGTTACCCGCGGAGAGACCTCTTATTGAGCCATCCGCTAGTTCCGACTCCCTCCAAGAGACCCTTTCGCCATCATCACGCTCCGAAAATGCTGATATTCTTACTTCATCGTCTTCTGCAACGGAGCCCGTCGATAAGCAGCAGGAACTCCTCGTAAAGGAAGTGCGACGTAGGACAGATGCAGCGATGGCAGATCTAAATAGGACATCCTCCAACGCGAAGGCCAACGACGCCTCTCAACGAAAGCGCATCGAACCGAGCCAGATTTCCGGCCCAAGGCTAGTCTCTGCGTCTACCAGCGTCGATACAATCCCTGTGCGCTCCCCGTCTGCGGCCTCTGGACAGCTGTCTCCGGCACAAAACCAACTCTCGGGTTCGTCCAAGCTTGGAACGCGCTTCAAAAAGTTCCGTGGGTCCCTCAGGGCCAAGCCGATTTTACTCGGGAGTGACGGGTTGCCACAGTATTCCGTTGACTCTCCTTCGGCCAATGGTGGAGATCGTTCGCAAGCTGGTACACCCGATGGACCTCCACCGTTCAGTGCGACCGAGCCCGCGCGACCTAAGGTCGCCATCGCCACTCCCCCAGCCTCAGCCGCCGCGACTGGTCCAGGCCTAAAAGGCTTCGTCTCGCGCTTCTTGAAGCCCCGCTCAGAGACACCAGAGATTGAGCGCCGAAAACAGGTGGCCCCTTCTTCCTCGTCGTTGGCGACTCCGTCCTATTTTTCACAGCAGCAGTCAGAACGACACCCGGAGACAGGCACGCCCCATCAAACTGTACGATCGGCCCCTCCTGACAACAAGTCCTTCCGCCCACATACCCCCGTGTCCCCTGATTCTGCTTCGCCACCTCCCTCTGCACCTGTGCCCTCTTCAGTTCCCGATGCTAGCGCCGCGCGGGCCGTAGATGAAACGGCATTGAGGCAGTTCATTGACGCCGCCAATAATCTTGGTCTAGACCAAACCGCACTGACAGAGTTTCTGGCCCGTTCGCCTTCCGTAGGGTCTAGACTGACCGCTCAGGGCGCTAAGCACATGTCTACATCGAGTGATAGGTTTGCGCACGGCAAGGGTGGCCTTCCTTTGAATGAACCTACGCCGCCCCTTGCTGTCGGTTCAAGCCCCCGCCGCAATCTTGGGCAGTCCCCCCAAAGACCATCTGGCGAGGCCATCACAAAGGCGCCCATTCGGAGGCCGCAAGCCCGTAACGCGGCAGCGTCAGATGCGGCCAATTCGACGGTCGTGCGGCGAACCCTCATTTTCCCATCGGAGGCGAAACAATCAACTTTGGATCCCAGTACGGGTCTCCGCAAGAGCTCGTCCACGCGCCGTCGTCGAAGTGCTACATCGATACTTTCAAACCGGTCACTTCTCGATCGTGTTCCTACACCCCCGCCTCCAAAGTCTCCCACTGGCCGACGCTTCTCTGCCGAACAATCACCACCCATGCCTCATATACCCAATTCCCTCTTGGCCCAGACAGAGGCTATCAACGCGCCTCAACCTACCGCTGCCGTTCCTTTAGAAAAGTCTAACTCCGCCTATGATTCCCTGTGACTCTTTCAGCTATCACACCCACGTTCCGTCTTTCTAAACCATCTTTTTTTCTAGGTATGAAATGTACACTGGCGACGGGAAACCTTCTATCTCTGTCTCTGCGGACGCACAGCAGCCTGATACCCCACGTCCTAACCCAAGCGCCCTTCACAATCTGGAACCAGGTACAGCCGTGGAAGTTCTAGAGTTGGCCAACGGGGAAACTATCTGGTGGGTTCTAGTTTGAGCTCCGATTGATACCCAGAGATTCAATATCAAAATGACACTAATTTTACGTGATAGGTCCATTGTCAATGGTCTTCGGGACGAAGATGACGAATCGTATTACGGAAACCGCGCTAGTTTCGTGTCTGAATATTCGGTGCGAGACGAGGGCGTACAGTTGTTTTTCAAAGATCACGGGAGAACGGGGTCCAAGGACAGTCAATCGTCATTTTTATCTCGCAAGAAGGCCACGCTGGCCCAGAAGCGTCCGGATACTAAGGTGCGTCGGGTCTCGAAATTCAAGTGGATTAGGGTTGGAATGAGCCTTCCGCTCCATCAGGTCTTCTTCAGCTCGGCGGCTCAAATAGGACGCCTCATCGACAACCTCTCGCATGGGGCTGAGGCCGGCTCTTTCAACATCATGCCGACGGCTCACGACGGGACCCCCTCCCATCCCGACCCGGCCCATTGGACCGTCGAGGAGCGCCTTGAGCACATGCTAACCTCGCTCGGGACGTCATAGCCTGGGTCGCTCTCCCTCACTACACGCATCATAGAACACTACCATTCCGCTTGATTCGTCACTGCTTTCATTTTCACGCTAAAGTTTCTCTCGGGGATTCGATCGGTAACCTATATACATAATACATCGAGGCGTACTAACGCATCACACATGTATCTCCACTATTCCGAGCCGTATACAAAGGTGGTCTATCAGGTGGTCAGATATACTGCTTCCAGAATAAATATATGAACGTCTCTACCTGGATAAATAATAACATGAGTGGCCTAGAACCACGCCGGAATGCATTGGGTGACCTTACTGCGCACCGGCCTGGGAATCGAGCCAACGATTCAAAGACAGCGCGAGTAGTGCGTGGAGTAGGAGAGGCGGGTGTGAAAACCGGAAGTAGAAGGTTGCGTAGTTATCCCCTATTTCCAGCGCCTCCGGCGGTTGGTGTTTACGGAAGAGCCCGATGAGGATCTCGGTATCCTGGGCGTGATTGGAGTATAGCTGTTCCACGTTCCCCAATCCAACGACGCCCCACCCGACAGAAGGAAAAAAATTTAAATTTCAAAGACGGGTTGACGCAAAAGACTGAACTCACATCATAGTTCCCACCAACATTAAGACGGCGCCACCAGAAACGGCGGATTATCCGGTCTGGGCCTTCGCAAAGAAACCCGCGGGAGCTACATAGCCCGCGAGTGTGTGTGGTGTGGTGTGAGACGAAGGAGGCGGTTGCGATCGAAATTGCCAATGCGCCGATCATAGAATGAAAAAGGGTAAAAAAGGGGGGCTGAGTGAAGACTGCGGGTGAAGGTAAGAACGAGCGCGCCGGGGGGTGAGAAGAGGAGACAGGGCGCGCTTTATCCTTCCTTGCTTTCTTGTGTTTTTATCTCGCTGGCTTACTCTGGCGCCGACGAGGAGGGCTGGACGAGGTCGCCCATGTGGACTTCCCTCTCGGGGCGATCTGGCCACGTCATTGTTCCCAAAGCACTTGGCCCGAACCAATTAAACGTTACGACGGTCGCACCGCTAGCGTCCGCCACCTGATGTTAGCCATCAGCCGCACGCTTAAGGAAAAAGGGGTGGATACGAAGGGGGGATGGAGAGGGAGAGGAGAAATGGGGGGGGGGGAGGGGAGAGAATCTCACAACGTACTATCGTGTGTGTTGATAGGAAACCGGCGGGCGTTCGGAACTCGTAGTGTACGAGCGGGTCCACGCCCATGACGCAAAAGTCGTCCCGGGGGTTATCAGAGTACAAAAAATGGACCTCATAATTTGCGGGTTCGCCATCGACTAGAGGCGGCATCGCCGTTGAGGTCGTCGGGGTTATAGTGCAAGGCTGTGGGTGTCGAAAGGCGGGGGTGGTGTAGAGGGTATGTCTACGGACGGAGGCCTCTTTGTAGTAAGAACCATGCATGGTCCCCGAGGTTGATGCCTTGCATGGGCGATCAACCCAAGCAGACGCCATCATTGGGGGCGTAACGGCGTGGTTGATGGGGAAAGCGTCCCAATGGGAAGGCAAGACGTAGCGGGTTCGCGGGTGAGATCACGGGGCCCTGGAGCCTTCAAGAGGGAGAAAGGGGTGAGGCATCAGTAATAATAATGATACAAGGAACCTTAAGTGCCACGGCTCTGATCTAGCCAAAGGGCGTATCCGGGAAAAGACGGGTGAAAGGGGTTCGGACCCGGCATATTAGACGGCCAAAAATGCGTCTTTGGCGGAGTGGAACTGGGGGGGATGTATCGCGACCTGTGGTGAAATTATCAATACGATGAAAAGACACCGTAGGATGTATCGGACGCACCGATCTGGCTGGGAATCTGAAGAATCCATAAACCCGAGCCTACGAGGATCCGGACTGCAGTGTCGCAAGCTGCCGTGGGAGGGGTGGTGGAGAGGCAGAGCTATCCCACAAGGACGGCGACGCACGGCGACATAGACCTAGCGTGGCATTTCGCTCTGATCCTTATGCAGAGCAAGGTGTCATTGCGGGTTTGGGAGCTAAAAATGGGCAAGAGTGAACGAAGCGGTGGGCGATGCCAACCTTGAGGGGGGAGGAGGGGGGGGGAAAGGGGGGGGAAGGAGGACGGAGGCAGGCCCATCAGGTGATGGTGCTAAGGTTAATGGTTTATACCATGCCCAGCTGGAAGAACTTACACATGCTGGCGCAGCAAAGCAGGAAGCCAGTGGCGAGGACAGCGCATCCATTTTTAGGATTTACCAGGGCCCGAATGACCAGGGTAGAGGTGTTCCATGGTTGAATGGCGCGTGAGCTCAAACAGTGGGTGGAGGGGGGGAGGGAAAGCGTTCACCTATGTCAGAGCAACAGACGGGGGAGGGGATGCGTCAACCGATTTCTTGATGGCAATGAAAAAAGCAAACAAAAGCGAGTACACCGTTGGTTAAGTGATCAACAAGGATCGATGTGTCTCACCGTTGCCGACCAGCCGGAGTGATGGTTGACATTCACCGCCCAGAGGTAAAGGGCACGCGATCGCGTGCAGGCGATATGATGTACCTTGGTGAAAGAACGCGGCAGGGTATGATGGAAGATTTTAAATGGAAGATTTTAAATACAAAGATGTAGAGGGAAATAGAAATAGCTCAACATTGAATTTAGTAAAAGATTCAAGGCCGAGCGGGCGGGAAATCGGAGCAGCAGAGCGGCTAAAAACGGAGTAGGATGTGGACGAGGGCCTGTGAGAATACAATCCGTGACATTAGGCCACCTTACGCCATTAATTCGCACCAACAATAAAGCACATATGGGCGTGCAACTAGATATCGTCACTAGCTGAAACAAATAATCCCCAGTGGCATCATAGATGGGATCAATGGTCACGGTCGGTATTTGAACGTAGTACACCACTCAGGTCTGGTCGACTACCCATCCAACCAATTTTCAACAAGCGGCAGAATATTTTGGGGCCTGCGGAAGATAATACACGAAGGCGTAAAAGCCTCCCCAATTCAAGGCCAACCAAAGGCCATAGATATTCCCACGTGACTTCTAGCTTGGATGTCGCCACTGCAATGCAATGGTAATTTAACCCGCGCTAGTTTTGAGTCTTGGGCAGGGTTGACAGGCAGTATAGCACATCCAATGACCAAAAGTCGCTTGGAGTTGATCGAAGCATCAGCTACGATCCTGGTTATCCTCAGGGATGACCACCGCCATACTAGCTTCGGACATCATGGATATGATAAACGAAAAGTCAAAAAATCGGTGTGTGGCACGTATGCAGCAAAAGGCACTGGCCAAGTTTTATACAAGGGCGTGGAACCGAGTCAATTCCGGCCAGAGACGGAGAGAGATCTGAGGTGCCGAACGAATTAGAGTGAACGTGTGACGAGGTTAAAAGGTTTGAACACGAACATTTTAAAATACTGATCCTTCCAATATCCAGTGTTTGTGGTCGTCGTAGTTTGCACGTGAATCCCAACGAGTCCCAAGGTCCCACAAAATTATCCCAACTCACGAGTCTCGTGACTCTTTAGGGCGCCTCACTACAATTTCAAATAATGAAGAAACACGTTTCAGACCTGGCCTGTGCGCATTCCGATATGGGATAGACTGCAGCACCAAAGTCGCTGAGACTTTTCCCAGTTTCTGTCGCCACTCAGTATCGTGCTGGTGATAAACGTCAACACGAATATATTGGATCACGTAATGGTATCAGTGATATCGTGGACATTCCCATAACGTACATCCAACATCACGTGAAAACATAAGACAGCGAATAACTTTACAACAGCAACATTTAAAAAAGGGTTCTGCACAAAGGTAGCTTAGTACATTTGGCTCATTTGTGGAAGCAATTATTCAATGCCAATGGGGGACTTCGCAGTCGCGTTTGCCAGCCATTTTGTCACGTGACGTTGGATGTATCCGTCGAGCCCCAGGACAGGAAAGTCACAAAGACAAAAAAAAATATGGATGCATCGAACGAAGACGTGCAAGCCAATAAAGTCGCAAGGTTCGTCCCTGCAAATAAGTGGCAGATATCTGAAGGGACGGCATGCCTCGCAGACCCGGGATACGTCACGGTACCACTTCCTAACGGGGCTTGGTTCACATATAAGGGTGGCTACTTTATGCTCCAAGTGCAATACCTCACACCATTTTTGGGATCGGAAAATCACGAACTGTCAGTATATTTGCGCTCTCTTTGTCCATTCAACTTGGCCGATTGTAAGCTCTATCATGAGCATGAGAACTAAGACGCATAAAGTTAAACGGTGGAAATGCCATGTATTTGGTCACTCTTTAGTGGGTACAGAAATGGGGATATGGCATAGTAGGTTCTCCTTGGTTGATAATATACCCTGGCCCAGGAGACCCCGACCCGTGAAGATACCTTAAGATCTGCTGCAGAAGACATGGACGATGTTGAGTCGGACGTGACCAGTTGCGGCAGTGGAGACTGTGGCATCACAGCGAGTGGGCCCAGGAGTTGTGGACCCTGATGTGGCTTCTGGTACTCTTGGGGTCTACTGTGAGCGCATGGCGGTGTGGATATCCCCCCTTTGGCTTAGTCCATAAACGAGTACTAGTAGTTGTCACCAAGGCATAGTAGCTGGTCGTCGGGCGTACACTTCAAAAAGAAGGGTGGGATCACAATGGGGCGAAGGAAGAGGTGGGTAGGGGTGTGTAGAAAAATTGGACCTCGAAGTTCGGGGGTTCGCCACCAATTGGATGTGCAATTGCCGTTGGCTGCCATTGATGAGCTTGTGAGGGTCGAAGGCGGCGAGGTTGTCGTGGGTACATAATCCGGCCTCTACGCACGGAAGCTTTTTTGGAGTGAAAGTCATCCCCGCATGGGCGATCGAACTGACACACAGTCGATGGCCTGGTGGGAAGATCGGAAGTAAAGTTTTCGCGGGTGAAATCGCGGGTGGTGGGGCCTGAGGCCTGAGGCCTGGTATCGAGAAGAATATTACAAGGGCCCTCGAAGTCACGGCTCTGACGTAGCGAGAGGTGGAGCGAAAAATGATCGAAGTGGCGCATTCGACGGAGCTTAGGGATAGAAAAGCAAATGAGGATATGCTGGAAGCGAGAAATCGACCCTACCCGCGTGCTGTACTGGGTTCCAGTGGCCCGCAGGTGTTGTGGCGGCGTTGAGAACTCTTTCTGCCCAATAATCGCCCCATGATGAGCAACCCCATTTTTGTGGAACCGGATGCGTCATTGTAGGGTGGAACCTGGAATTTAGTTGGAGTGCGCATCATGTCCAGCGGAGGAAATTGTTAGATATAGTGAAGTGGAAGGGCGAGGAGGATATAGCAGACGCACATAACTGGCTCGGAATCTGGCGATTCGACGCCTCTTTTGGAAACATCGATCAACTGTGGCGGCCTACGAGAAGGTCAGGAGCACGGTGTTACGCCTGTTGTGCGAGGGGTGATGGCGAGGTAGAGCCGTCGTACAGGGACGGGGACAGACGGTAGCTGTATGTTAGTCTGATCATCGATCGGGGGGTATAAGACGTTAGGCTTGAGAATAAAAAATGGACGAGGGTGACGACGCGGGCGATGCCGACCTGAGGCTGTGGGAGGAGGACGGAGGCAAGTCCATGAGGCGACGGTGCTGAGGTTAATGGCTTGCTGCATGCCCTGTAGGAAGGAAATAACACACGCGGCCGAGTAGATAGTGGATGACGAGGATGCCGCGTGCGTTTTCAGGACTGAATAGCTTGGGGGCATGGGAGGTCGTAGGTTAGGATCGGAGGTCTCCCACAAGGTTGAAGAACATTATGAGGACAACTGGAACCTCGAAATAATAGGGGTGGAGAGTAGGGGAAGAGTCCCTACCCATGTCAGAGCTCTACAAAAGGTGGGACGCATCAGCCAGGTTCGATGGTGATTTTAAAAAAAGGTGGACACTTCCAAAATAACGCTAATATGTTCCAAGGACACATACCCGATGGCTGACTAGCCAGAGTGACATTGACATCGGTGGTAGGAGGTTACGCCCGGAGGTAAGGGAATAGGATTGCATGCAGGCAGTAGGTTGCCTTGGTGAACGTGCTGGAAAGAATACAATAGGGTAGAACATCAGTAGAATAAAATGCCGATAGAGGGGTGAAATAAAAAAAGACATGGATGGAAAATAAATAAAAGCTCGACGTAGGGAGTATTTATAAGAGCCAGAGGCCGAGAGTGGGCTAAGACTGGAAAGGTTGAGAGGAAATAGTGTGGAGTAAGTGGGTTTGCCAGTGGGGACATCCTGCCGAGGTGCCCGTGAGATTATGGCATCCCATTGACACGCCATAGCTCAAGTATCGCCGAATCAATTCCTCCCACTGAAAAGGTACATATGGAACCGTGACGTGGTTCTGGGAAATGGGCTGGAACAGATGACCCCAAGACCCAGTCACAGGTGGCGCCGTAGATGAGATCAATGGTCCCGGTTGACAAATCGAAATTATCGAATGTGGTCATGTGCTGTACGGTACAGCACATTGTGAACTCGGCTGACCGTCCACCAATTTGTACCGAGTGTCAGAATATTTGGGCCCGCAGATGAAAAATACGGGTAAGGTGAAATGGCATTCCTGACTCGGAATGATTCCAGAGCTGGGCCTGAGCGAATGCGGGTTTCTCTTTTGATTTCCACTTACCTTCCACCTTGCAATTGTTGATCGACTGTGGATGTTTACCATATACCCCCTAGCTACCTTCGGTTTTGTGCGGGTTGACGACAGTACAGTACTGTAGTGTTGCTGGAGAGTTGAGTTGAGTTGAACCGAGTTGAACCCAGGCTACGGCGCGTCATCGTTGCACCAGGTGCACACCAGGTGTCAGGAACGAGTTGGCCTGGGAACCCACCAATCAGCGTTCAAGATTTGACAAGGTGTCGTAATCGTAAATTGCCATGATTCACACGGTTCTGGCCATCCTGCCACATGATGCAACGCAGCGTTTTGTTCCATCGACCAACTACTTTCCCCATATTATATACTAATCTGATGCTATGTTAATTTGTGACTATATAACAGTGAGTACAAGCGCCCCTAGAACATACTAGAAGGGTTCGAAAGTGGGATATTGAATAGCGCAGGCCCCAAGGGTGACAAGTGTGGGTACCAGTTGTCAGTTGAACGGTATTAAAGAAACTCGTCGAAGTCGATGGAAGGATGCATATTGTCGGTCAAGGAATGAGGTGCTTGTCACCGAAGGAGTGTCGCCCGGTGAGACACTCAACATCAACACACCAGATAAATTACACACGTTTGACAGACAAAGGAGGAAGGAAAGCCAGTGTTTATTGCATCTTGATGATGTTGTGTCGTGAACGCAATACTATTGTTTGGTCTAGTGTGGCTCCGAACCAAATGCGGTCCAAAATGCAGTCCACTGTGGTACGACTGAGTTGCACCTGGTGCAACTCAGCTGCCGATTTGGGCAACTCAACTCACTCAGTGTTGCCGCAGAGTTGAGTTGGGTTGAGTTGAGTCGAACTCTGGCCAACTCCGTGCCAACAGAGTTGCAACTGGGTCAACTCCGTTGTCAGGAAGAGTTGGCGGGGTGCGGCCCGGGAGTATCCACCAATCAGATTTCAGGGTTTGATAAGGTGTCGTAATTGTCAGCCACACCGATGTGTAGTCTGTACTATACACTGAAAAGAAGCATTTTGTTTAATTGAGTAAGTAACCACTATTCTATTTACTAGTCTGAATCTATGGCCCAATTGGTGTACAGATCATGGAGCTCTGACACTTTCCCGGCCTTCAGCAGAAGCCCATGGAAGGGTAAATATCCTGGGTCAGATAATGGGAGAAAAGGATGTCAACTGGTGAGACACTCTTCAAAACAGAGAATTGAACATGTTAAACAGACAGAGGAGTAGGGAAATCCAGTGTTTATTCGTGATGATGGTGTATCGTGAAAGTGCACAATATCCTCAAGGGATTATCTCGGACATCACCGACACAGTGTTGTTTGGTTTAGTGTGGCTCGCAACCAAATACAGTAATCGCAAACCAAATGCGGTAACAACCGTAGTTGACTCCGTTGCAACTCTTTCTGCCAGAGTTGAGTTGACTTCGAACTCTGGTAACTCAACCCAGGCAACTCCGAGTTGACCCCAACTTTGCGGCAACACTACACTCAGGTGTGTCAGAATTAGTTAACTACAACCCTCCGGCAACCGGCAACACGAAGTTCTGGTGGGTTCTAGTTTGAGCTCCGATTGACACCCAGAGGTTGAATATCTAATGACGCCAGCTTTCCGTGATAGAATGGTCTCAGGGATGAAGACGACGAGTCGTATTACGGAAACCGCGCTAGTTTCATATCTGAATACTCTGTGTGAGACGAGGGCGTACATCTGTTTTTCAAAGAACACGGACAGTCAATCATCGTCCTTATCCCACAAGAAGGCCACGCTGGCGCAGAAGCGTCCGGATACTAAGTGCGTCGGATCTCAAAATTCAAATGGATTAGGGTTGGAATAAGCCTTCTCCACCAGGTCTTCAGTTCGGTGGCTCACGTCATTGACAACCTCTCGCATGGAGCTGAGGCCGGCTCTTTCAACATCATGCCGACGGCTCACGATGGGACCCCTTCCCATCCCGACCGGGCCCATTGGACCGTCGAGGAGCGCCTTGAGCACATGCTGACCTCGCTCGGGACGTCATAGCCTGGGTCGCTCTCCCTCACTACGCGCTTCATAGGACACTAATTCGTCACTGCTTTCATTTTCACGCTAAAGTTTTTCTCGGGGATTCGATCGGTAACCTATATACATAATACATCGAGGCGTACTAACGCATCACACATATATCTCCACTATTCCGAGCTGTAGACAAAGGTGGTCTATCAGGTGGTCAGATATACTGTTTCCAGAATAAATATATGAATGTCTCTACCTGGATAAATAATAACACGAGTGACCTAGAACCACGCCGGAATGCATCGGGTGACATTACTGCGCACCGGCCTGGGAATCGAGCCAACGATTCAAAGACAGCGCAAGTAGTGCGTGGAGTAAGAGAGGCTGGTGTGAAAACCGGAAGTAGAAGGTTGCGTAGTTATCCCCTATTTCCAGCGCCTCCGGCGGTTGGTGTTTACGGAAGAGCCCGATGAGGATCTCGGTATCATGAGCATGAGTGGAGTATAGCTGTTAAGAGGAAATTCCACGTTCCCCAATCCAACGACCGACAGAAGGATTTTTTTTTTCAAAGACGGGTCGACGCAAAGGACTGAACTCACATCATAGCCCCCACCACCATTAAGACGGCGCCACCAGAAACGGCGGATTATCCGGTCTGGGCCTTCGCAAAGAAACCCGCGGGAGCTACATATCGGTATGCGACGTTAGGACCGAAAATGTGAATGCGTCAAAGATTATAGGGAAAAAAAAAAGGGGGGGGGTAAGAAAGGGAAGACTGCGGGTTCTTTGTTTAATTTGGGTAGCTCACTCTGGTGTCGACGGAGAGGGCTGGACGAGATCGCCCATGTGGACTTCCCGTTCCGGGGGGCCTGGCCACGTCATTGTTCCCAAAGCACTTGGCCCGAACCAATTAAAGGTCATGACGGTCGCACCGCTAGCGCCCGTCACCTGATGATTATTTTATAGTTAGCCATCAGTTGCACGCTGAAGGGAAAAGGGCTGGATACGAAGGCGGGAAAGGAGAGGAGAAAGGGAGGGGGGGAGAATCTCACGACGTACTATCGTGTGTGTTGATAGGAAACCGATGGGCGTCCGGAACTCGTAGTATACGAGCGGGTCCACTCCCATGACGCAAAAGCCGTCCCGGGGGTGATCAGCGTGCAAGAAATGGACCTCGAAATTTGCGGGTTCGCCATCGACTAGATGCGCCATCGGCGTTGTCGTCGTTATTGGAGCCATAGTGCAAGGTTGTGAGTGTCGAAGGGCGAAGATGGTGTGGGGGGTATGTGTCCCCTGCGGACGGAAGCCTCTTTGTAGTGGGAACCATGCCTGGTCCCCATGCCTCGCATGGTCGATCAAACAGGTAGACAGTTGATGGCGGTGGTTGGACGCCATCATGAGGGTTGGAACGGCGTAGTCGAAAGCGTCCCGATGGGAAGACAAACGGGTTCGCGGGTTCGATCGCAGGCGGTGGAGGCTCCAAGAGGGTGAAAGGGGTGAGGCATCAGTAATAGTCACCGATGCTACAAGGGCCTTGAAAGCCACGGCTCTGATCTAGCAGAAGGGCGCATCCGGGGAGAGCGGGGGGAAGAGGGGATCGGATATCACATAATAGACGGTCGATGGATTGAAAACCAGGATGGGTGTGAGGCAGAAAATCGACGTCCCCGTGCCATAGTGTCGCATGGGATGATGCTCAAGACCTCTTCACCCTGATATTCGCACCATCAAACGCGAGGATGACGGCACCCCCTTGCACCAGTGCCGCAAGCAACCCCATTCTTGTGGAACTAAGATGCGCCTTTGGCAGAGTGGAGTCGGGGTTATTTGGGGATGCATCGCGACCGGTGGTTAAATTGCTAATACGATGAAAAGACACCGTAGGATGTACCAAACGCACTGATCTGACTGGGAATCTGAAGATTTGACGGCTGATTGACTATATCAATAAAACCCAAGCCCACGAGGATCCGGACTACAGTGTCGCAAGGTGCCGCGCGAGGGGTGGCGGAGAGGCGGAGTTACCTACGAGGATGGCGACGGACGACGACAGAGGTCTAGAGTGGTCCTTTCGGTCTGATCCTTAGGCAGAGTAAGATGACATCGATGATTTAGGAGCTAGAAGTGGACAAGAAGAGTGAACGAAGCGGCGAGCGATGCCAACCTTGAGGAGGGGCATGGGGGGAGGAAGACGGAGGCAGGCCCATGAGGTGACCGTGCCAAGGTGAATAATGGTTTGTCTCCATGCCCAGCAGGAAGGACGTACACATGTCGGGCACGTAGCCAGTGGCGAGGACAGTGCATGCGTTTTTAGGCTTTGCCAGGGGCTGGGATAGAGGCGTCCCATGGTTGAATGGTGCGTGAGTTCAAACAGTGGGCGAAGGGGGAGGGGGGGAAGCCCTTATCTATGTCAGAGCTTTGCAACAGGCGGGGCGGGATGCGTCAACCAAATTTCTTGATGGCAATTAAAAAACCAAACAGAAGCGAGTATACCTTTGGTAACCCATCGATTTGTTCCAAGGACTCATATGTCTCACGGTTGCAGACTGGCCGGAGCGATGTTGAACCGTCGGAGGTAAGGCGCGTGAACGCATGCAGGCGATATGATGTTGATGTGCCTTGGTGAATATGCTGGAAAAAGAACGCGGTAGGGTAAGCCATAGCTAGCATAAATGAAGATGGAATATTTTAAATACAAAGATGTAGAGGGAAATAGAAAATAGCTCTCAACACTGGATTTAGGGGCATGTCGAAAAGTCAGGGTCAGCACTCATTAGACCACTATCTCACGCCATCAGCTTAAGCATGCCCAGGGCGAATCGTTACCAGCTGAAACACATCATAGATGATATCAACATGTCACAGTCGGTAATTGAACATAGTACACCATTCAGGTGTACTCGATTAACCATCCAACCAAATTTCAACAAGCGGTGGAAGATAATACACGAAGGCGTAAAAGCCTCTCCAAGTCAAGGCAAGGCCAACCAAAGGCCATAGACATTCCCACGTGACTTCTAGCTTGGTGCAATGCAATGGTAATTTGACCCGCGCTAGATTTGAGTCTTGGGCAGGGTTGACACTGTATCAATACAGTATAACACATCCAACGATCAACAGTCACTTGGAGTTGCTGACGCTATCGAAGCCTCAGATATGATCCTGGTCATCCTAAGGGATGACCACCCCCATATAGTACTAGCCTCGGACATCATGGATATGATAGACGAAAAGTCAAAAAATCTGTTTGTGGCATATGCAGCAAAAGGCAATAGCCAAGCTTTCATACAAGAGCGTGGAACCGCGTCAATTTTGGTCAGAGACGGAGAGAGATCTGAGGTGCCGAACGAATGAGAGTGAACGTGTGACGAAGTTTTGAGCCAAGTTTGAGCATGAGCACGATCCTTTCGGAATTCAACCAAGATACCTCTCCTCTTTTACTCGACTCGTCGACGTCAAGACATACGTCTACCCCCGTCATAGCTTGCACGTGAATCCCAAAGAAAGAGTCCCAAGCTCCACAAAATTACCCCAACTCACGAGTCTCGTGACTCCTTAGGGCGCCTCGCTGCAATTTCAAATAATACTTGCAAACCTGGCCCGTGCGCATTCCGATATGGGTCGATAGACTGCAGCACCAAAGTCGCTGAGACTTTTTCCGGTTTCTGTCGCCACTCAGTATCGTGCTCGCGATAAACGTCAACACTCAACACTCATATATTGAACCATGTAATGGTATCACGAGGCCTTAGGCTGACGACAATCAGCCTCCCTGTGCACAGTGATCATGCAGCATGACCTGACACATTCCCGTAACGTATGTGAATCCGCTAAGGTCCTCAGGACGGGAAAGTCACGAAGACAAAAAAAGATGGATGTATCGAACGAAGACGTGCATCAAGCCAAAAAAAGTTGCAAGGTCCGTCCCTGCCAATAAGTGACGGATATCTGAAGGGACGTCATGCCTCGCGGGCCGGGGATACGTACCGCTTCCTTCCTAAGAACGGGGCTTGATTCACATATGAGATAGGATGGCTACTTTATGCTCCAAGTGCAATGCCTCACACCATTTTGGGATCGGAAAATCACGAACTGTCACAGTATATTTGCGCGCTCTTTGTCCATTCAACTTGGCCGATTGTAAGCTCCATCATGAACACGAGAACTAAGATGTATAAAGTTAAACGGTGGAAATGCTACGTATCTGCTCACTCTTTAGTGGGTACAGAAATGGGGATGTGGCACAGTAGGTTCTCCTTAGTTGATAATATACCCTGGCCCAGGACCCCGACCCGTGAAGATACATTGAGATCTCCTGCGGAAGACATGGACGATGTTACGTCAGACGTGACCAGTTGCAGCACTGCCGCAGTAGAGACTGTGGGATCACAGTGAGTGGGCTCAGCAGTCGTGGGCCCTGGTGTGGCTTCTGGTATTCTTGGGGTCTACTGTGAGGGCGCGGCGGTGTGTATATCTCGCCTTTGGCCTAGTCCATAAACGCGTACACTCCAAAAAGAAGGGTGGGATTGAAAAGGGGAAGGAAGAGGTGGGTAGGGGTGTGTAGAAAAATTGGACCTCGAGGTTCGGGGGCTCGCCATCAATTGGATGTGCAATTGCCGTTGGCTGCCATTGACACTGTGTGGATTTTACAATATATCCGATGGATTCATGCTAAATCTCGAAATATGATTGGCCCGCTGTCACTGCCTGTCAGAAACTGAATTGGAATAAATTGTAAAATCCACGCAGTGTGATGAGCTTGTGAGAGTCGAAGGCAGCGAGGTTGTCGTGGGTACATAATCCGGCCTCTACGCACGGAAGCTTTTTTAGAGTGAAAGTCATGCCCGCATGGGCGATCGAACTGGCACACAGTCGATGGGGGGGAAGCATCCTGGTGGGAAGACCGAAAATAAAGTTTTTGAAATCGAGGGCGGTGGAGCCTGAGGTCCGGTGTCAATAATAATATTACAAGTCACGGCTCTGATGTAGCGAGAGGTCAGAAGAGCGCATCCGGGAGAAGGTAAATGGGTGGAGCGAAAAATGATCGAAGTGGCGCATTGGACGGAGCTTAGGGATATAAAAGCAAATGTGGATATGCTGGACTGGAAGAGAGAAATCGACCCTATCCGCTGTACTGGGTTCCAGTGGCCCCGGGTGTTGTGGTGACGTTGAAGACCTTTTCTGCCCAATACTCGCCCCATCGGGACGACCTCCTGCCCCCGGGCGGCTGTGCCATGAGTAACCCCAGTTTTGTGGAACCGAAGGCGTCATTGTGGGGTGGAAACCTGGAATTCGGTTGTACGCATCATGTCCAGCGGAGGAAATTGTTAAATACAGTGAAGTGGGAAGACAAGGAGGATGACGCACACAATTGGCTCGGAATCTGGCGATTCGACGCCTGATCGATCAACCGTGGCCTACGAGAAGGTCCTGGGCACGGTGTTGAGCCTGTTGCGCGAGGGGTGATGGCGAGGTAGAGCCATCGTACAGGGACGGCGACAGAGGGTCGCTGTATGTTAGTCTGATCATCGGGGGGAATAAGACGTTAGGCTTGAGAACTAAAAATGGACGAGGGTGACGACGCGGGCGATGCCGACCTGTGGGAGGAGGACGGAGGCAAGTCCATGAGGCGACGGTGTGGTTTGCTGCATCCCCGGTAGGAAGGAAATAACACACGCAGCCGAGTAGATAGAGGACGACGAGGATCCCCGCGTGCATTTTCAGGACTGAATAGCTTGAGGGCGCGGGAATAGACTGGAGGATTCCCACAAGGTTGATGAATGGCGTTATGGGAACATTTAGAACCTCGAAATAATAGGAGTGGAGAGTAGGGGAAGAGTCCCTACCCCTGTCAGAGCCCTACAAAAGGTGAGCCGCATCAGCCAGGTTTGATGGTGATTTTTTAAAAAGGTGGACACTTCCAAAATAACGCTAATATGTTCCAGGGACACACATCCCGCAGTGGCCGACTAGCCAGAGCGACATTGACATCGGCCGAAGGAGGTTACGCCTGGAGGTAAAGGAATAGGATCGCATGCAGACAGGTTGCCTTGGTGAACGCGCTGAAAAGAACGCAGTAGGGCAGAACACAAGTAGAATAAAATGATGATAGAGGGGTGAAATAAAAAAAAAGAGATAGATGGAAATAAATAAAAGCTTGACGTAGGGATTAGGTGGTATTTATAAGAGCCAGAGGCCGAGAGTGGGCTGAGACCGGAAAGGTTGCCAAGTGAGAAGAAATAGTGTGGCACGGTGGTTCGCTCGCACTCACCAATTATCGGCCCTTGAGAATTAATCGAACAGTCGACTGACTATCGACCGATTGCACGGAGAGGCAGAATATTTTGGACTCGCTGGAAGAAATACAGGCCAGGAGTCAAAGCCTCTCTGGTCCAAAGGCAAGCGACAGGACAACCCCACGTGATTCAAACTTAGCCGCGCGTGGAACCGAAGAGCCGAAGCTAATCGTGGGAACCAGATCCTTTAGATCTTAGAGATCATCTCCGCATCTTTGGATGCACGATGGATGGAAAAAAAATGTGGAAAAAAGAATCTAGGAAAGAAAACTTGGAAGCCGTACGCCAACGAGGGTGTAGGACAAAGAAGGAAACGGGGATATATCTGAAGAGCCGAATCCCCAATTAGCGGGGAAGGGTAGAGAAGTGCAAATTGAAAGATTTCAGATCTGGTCATGGGTCCTCCTCCAGAAGTCAAAAAAAATACCTTCGACTCGAATCGTCTTTACGTCCTACGCTACACACGTTCCCACCCCCATCGTCGCCGACGCGTGGATCTCAAGGAGCCACCGCCTGCAAAAATACCTCAACTAAAGACGCCCTTCGATCAGACCTTTCAGAGCGCTCACGGACGGGTCTCGTGAGTCTTTCCTTGAGCCGGTCCCATTTCAAACGGTCACAATTTCAATATGCACCGAGTCATGAGCCACTCAGGTTGGTGTGATCCCTCGCTGTCGATCCACCAATGTCGATCCACTGGGTAAAGGTAAAGAGATTGAATTATGTAATGGTATCACCACAAGGATTGGGTCGTGCACAGCTACCCCGTGCACTATTACTAGTACAGCATCCATCACAGTAACGTATGTGCATTCGTTAAGGACGGGAAAAAGAAAATACAAAAAAAATGACAGATGCATTGAATGAGGGCATGCATCAAGGCAAAACTCGCACGGTCGGCCCCTGCCAATGAGGTGTCAGATGTCCGAACGAATGGCATGCGACGCGGACCAGGGTACGTACCGGAGGGCTCATCGGCACATGCGTGAGATAAGACGCCTACTTGCCGCTCCAAGTAGATTTCTTCTTCGTTAAACTGTCCAGCTCGGGAGTCTTCGACCTATCCTGCTGGTAGATCGTGAAGATACCCCGAGAACTCGAAACCGAAGATGCGGAGGATGTGGATGATGCCGAGTCAGACCCGACCATCTGCGGCGGTGGATACTGTGGCATCGGTGTGCCGTGTGGGCTCGAGGACTGTGAACCCGGAAGCGATTGTGGCTTCTGGGGATGGTGATAGTGGTAATGTGACGAGGGCACTCCTTGGGGGTACTGTGAGGGCTGCGGTGGTGTGGGTATCTGGGCCTTGGTATGGTCCATGAACGCGTAGTAGTTGCCGGGGTTTAACTTGACAGGTGACGAAGACATGTCGAGCGAGGATGAGAGGTATGCAGGAGTGGAAATGGCGAGTGGCGGGTGTGGTTATGTGCGAGCCGAGGAGTGAAAGCTGGCGATTGCTGGGTGGGTTGAAGGTTTAGATGGGACCCTTATATAGCGTTTCGTACAGGCTGTTTCCCAAAAACGCTATTTGCAGGGAGTGGAACGGTTGGAAGGCAACCCATGCGCTCGTTTAGCTGGTGCCAGGTCGGATGAATCGTAACCGGCAAGCAAGATCATCACATGCGACCAAGTTTTTTTCATCTTCCCGTCCGA
>Ga0307509_10000092_pt1 | contig 124019 bp, 112 predicted proteins | sample 10_EM_MG_FD_202245 | JGI IMG/M metagenome (GOLD analysis project Ga0307509, IMG submission 202245) | Populus trichocarpa ectomycorrhiza microbial communities from riparian zone in the Pacific Northwest, United States - 10_EM | ecosystem: Host-associated > Plants > Roots > Unclassified... | reverse complement strand
CGCGACCGTGCCGTTGGCATTGGCCGCTGGCGTGAAGACCGGTTGAGTCGCGGCGGTGCCCAGATAGGAGTTCAGGTTGGCGAGCGTGCCGGTCAGCGTGACGGTGCCGCTGCCCGAACCCGAGACCACGACGTTCGCGGTGCCGGTGGCAGCGATCGAGCCGGACGCGACGTTCAGCGTGATCGTCATCGAGCCCGTCGAAGCATCGACATCGGTGATCTTCAGGCCGCTGAGCTTGAGCGCCGTGTCCTCGTTGGTCGTCAGCGCCGTGATCGTGTTGACCGGGGCATCGTTGACCGGGTTGACCGTGATGTTGACCGTGTCGACATCGGTCAGCGCGGCCCCGGTGCCCGAGTTGCCGCTGTCGCTCGTGGTCATGGTCAGTGCGACCGTGCCATTGGCGTTGGCGGCCGGCGTGAAGACCGGTTGCGAGCTGCTGTTGGCGAGGTAGGCGTTGATGTCGGCCTGCGAGCCTTTCAGGACCAACGTGGTCGTGCCCGAACCCGAGACGACGGTGACACCGCCGCTGTCGCTCGCAGCAATCGCGCCGCTGGCGACCTTCAGCGTGACCGTCAGCGTGCCGCTGCCGGCGTCCGCGTCGTTGATGGCCAGACCGCTGAGCTTGAGTGCCGTGTCCTCGTTGGTCGAGAGCGCCGCGATCGTGTTGACCGGGGCGTCGTTGGTGCCGAGGATGTTGACCGTGATGGTGCTGGTCGTGCCGTCGGCCGACGTGACGGTGAGTTTGTCGGTGTAGGTGGTGCCGGCGACGAACTCGTTGTGGGCGGTGTCGGCAGCGTAGGTCCACGTGCCGTTCGCGCCCAGCGTGAAGTGGCCGTAGCCGTTGGAGCCCGCGACACTGGTCTGCGCCACGAAGGTGGCCGGGCTGTCGACGTCGGAGATCGTCAGCGTGCCGCCGGTCGTCAGCGCCGCGTTGGTCTCGGTGAGGTTGACGACCTTCGGCGCGATCACGGCAGCGTCGTTGGTGCCGAGGATGTTGACCGTGATCGTGCTGGTCGTGCCGTCGGCCGACGTGACCGTGAGCTTGTCGGTGTAGGTGGTGCCGGCGACGAACTCGTTGTGGGCGGTGTTGGTGGCGTAGGTCCAGGTGCCGTCGGCGTTGACCGTGAACTTGCCGTAGCCGTTGGAGCCGGCGACGTTGGTCTGGGCCGCGAAGGTGGCCGGGCTGTCGATGTCGGCGATGGCGAGCGTGCCGCTCGTCGTCAGCACCGCGTTGGCTTCGGTGAGGTTGACGACCGCCGGCGTGATCACCGCCGCGTCGTTGGTGCCGAGGATGTTGACGGTGATGGTGCTGGTCGTTCCGTCGCTCGACGTGACGGTGAGTTTGTCGGTGTAGGTGGTGCCGGCGACGAACTCGTTGTGCGCGGTGTCGGTGGTGTAGGTCCACGCGCCGTTCGTGCCCAGCGTGAAGTGGCCGTAGCCGTTCGAACCTGCGGCGTTGGTCTGGGCCACGAAGGTGGCCGGGCTGTCGACGTCGGAGATGGCGAGCGTGCCGCTCGTCGTCAGCACCGCGTTGGCCTCGGTGAGGCTGGCGACCGCCGGCGTGATCACCGCCGCATCGTTGGTGCCGAGGATGTTGACGATGATGGTGCTGGTCGTGCCGTCGGCCGATGTGACGGTCAGGGTGTCGGTGTAGGTCGTTCCTGCAACGAACTCGTTGTGGGCGGTGTCGGTGCTGTAAGTCCACGCGCCGTTTGCGCCCAGCGTGAAGTGGCCGTAGCCGTTGGAGCCGGCGACGTTGGTCTGGGCCGCGAAGGTGGCCGGGCTGTCGATGTCGGAGATGGCAAGCGTGCCGCTCGTCGTCAGCACCGCGTCGGTCTCGGTGAGGCTGGCGACCGCCGGCGTGATCACCGCACCATCGTTGGTGCCGGAGACCGTGATCGTCACGGTCGTCGTGGACCCGTCGGTGAGCGTCACGGTGATGGGCTCGCTGACGACCTGGCCTTGCGCCAACGGCTCGGCGCGCGCATCCAGCGTGTAGGTCCACTGGCCATCGGCCTGCAGCACGAGCGAGCCGTAGTTGCCGCTGACCGTGGTGGGCACGAAGGCCAGGCCGGGGTTGTCCACGTCGGACGCGACCAGCGTGCCCGAGGTCGACGGCGATGTGTTCTCGGTGACGGCGCCGGCGCCCACCGAGATGACCGGGGCGTCGTCGGTGCCGGTGATGGCGACCGTGACGGTCGTGGTCGAGCCATCGCTCAACGTGACGGTGATCGGCTCGGAGACGACCTGACCTTGCGCCAGCGGCTCGGCGCGCGCGTCCAGCGTGTAGGTCCACTGGCCGTCGGCCTGCAGCACGAGCGAGCCGTAGCTGCCGCTGACCGTGGCCGGCACGAAGGCCAGCGCGGGGTTGTCCACGTCGGACGCGGTCAGCGTGCCCGAGGTCGACGGCGACGTGTTTTCGGTGACGGCGCCGCTGCCGGTGCTGATGACCGGCGCGTCGTCGGTGCCGGTGATCGACACCGTGACATTGGCGGTGGTGCCGTCGATGCTCTGCACCGCGAAGACCTCGCTGGGCAGGCTCTGGCCGGCGCCCAGCGCCTGCACGGCCGGGTCGGCGTTGTTGAGCGTGTAGGTCCAATTGCCCGCGGCGTCGATGCTGAAGCTGCCGTGCGCACCGGCGATGCCGTTCTGCACCACGAACGCGGCCTCGCCGGCATCCGGGTCGGTGACGTCGAGCTTGCCGCTGGCGACCAGCGTCGTGTCTTCGACCGTCACGCCGGCGGCGTTGCCGCTGATGACGGCCGCATCCGGCTGGGGCGTGACGTTGAGCGTGAGCGTGTTCGGCGCAGCGTCGAAGGCACCGGCGCTGTCCTGCACGCTGAACGTGACACTGGCGTAGGGCGCGCCATTGCCATCGGCGGCCGGCACGAAGACGAGATGGCCTGCGGCGATGTCGGCCGCGCTGACGACGGCGCCGGCGGCGACGGCGGTGCCGTTCAGCAGCAGCGTGCCGGCGCCGGGCAGGGTGTCGATGCGCACATTGGCCAGGGTCTGGCCCGCGTCGGCATCGGCAAAGCCGAAGTCGGTGGCCACCAGGGTGTAGCTGCCGTCTTCTGCCAGCACGTGCACGCTGTCGGCGCCGGTGGGCGGCGTGTTCGCGCCGACGTTGACCGTGACACTCGCGGTGTCGGTGCCGCCATGGCCGTCGGAGACGGTGTAGCTGATGGTCACCGTGCCGGAGACGTTGGTCGCCGGGGTGAAGCCCAGGGTGCCGTCGGCGTTGACGACGACGCTGCCCAGGGCCGGGTTGGACAGCACCGGGTTGCTGACCGTGAGCGTGTCGCCATCGACATCGCTGTCGTTGGCCAGCGCGCTGATCACGATCGGCGTGTTGATCGGCGTCGAGGCCAGGTCGTCAGCCGCCACCGGCGCGTCGTTCACCGCGGCGACGCTGAGCGTCAGCGTGGCGCTCTGCGTCACGCTGCCATCGGTCATCGTGTAGGTCGCGACCGGCACCGGGCCGTTGTAGTTCGCGGCCGGCGTGAAACTGTAGCTGCCGTCGGCGTTGATGAGCAGGGTGCCGATGCCGGCCAAGGTGGCGGCCGTGCCCGCGGCGTGGACCGTGCCGCCGACCACGAACTGCGTGACGCTCAGTGCGTTGCCGTCCACGTCGGTGTCGTTGCTCAGCACGTTGCCGGTCTGCGGCGTGTCCTCGAGGCCGGTGCCGGCGTCGTTCGTCGCCACCGGGGCGTCGTTGACCGGCGTGACGCTGAGCGTCAGCGTCGAGCTCGACGTCAGCGCGCCGTCGCTGACCGTGTAGCCGATCACCGGCACCGGGCCGTTGTAGTCGGCCACCGGGACGAAGCTGTAGCTGCCATCGGCGTTGACGGTGATGCTGCCGATGCCGACCAGCGCGGTGCTGGTGCCGACGGCGTGCACGACGCCGGCGATGCTGTACTGGGTCACCTGCAGCGCGGGGCCGTCGACGTCGCTGTCGTTGCTCAGCACGTTGCCGGTGATCGTCGTGTCCTCGAGGCCGCCGGCCGTGTCGGCCACGGCGACGGGGGCGTCGTTCACCGCGGTGAGCACGATGCCGACGGTCCCGCTGGCGCTGCTCCCGCCTTCGGTGACGGTGTAGCCGAACTCGCCGACGGCGGCGCTGCCGTTGTAGTCGGCCGGCGGCACGTATTTCAGGCCGACCAGGTCGGACGCGCTGATCACGCTGCCCGCCACGATGACCGTGCCGTCGGCCTTCTGCAGCTGGCCGATGACCGGAATCTGCGTCACCGTGATCACTGCGGCCGGCGTCGTGCCGGTCGGTGCGGTCAGGCCGAGGCCGACCGGTGCGCCTTCTTCGCTCGCGTCGACGATGTTGGAGTCGGCGCTCAGCACCGGGTGCACGGCGTTGTGCGTGAGCAGGCTGCCCGCGGCCACGCGCGACACGAGGCCGTCGTCTGCGCCAGGCAGCGACAGGCCCGACGGCGTGACGCCTTCGGAGACGCGGTCCACGCGCAGACCGGGCGCCAGGTCGCCGGCGCCGTCGCCGCCACTCAGGCCCGCGGCGGGGGCGTCTTGCGCGGTCGGGTCGTTCAGCGCGGCAATGACGCGGTCGATCTCGTCGGGGGCACCCGCGTTGCCCGCGGTGGCCTTGGCGACGCTGGCCGGCAGCGGCCCGGTGGCGTCGGCGTCGAGCTGGACGATGCCGTTCTGCGTCGTCAGGATCACGTCGCCCTTCTGGACCACGTCACCGAGCTTGAGCAGGTGCATCTTGCCGTCGGTGCCGCGCATGTGGGCCGTGCCCCAGAGACCGGTGACTTTGCCGTGGAAGGTCTGGACGATGGTGGGCATGGGGTGGCCTTGCAAGCGCAAAAACGCGGATGACCGAGCGTACGCCAGCACGCTGCATTAAGTGCACTTCAGCGCAGTGTGTTCGTGAACTGAGTCACCGAAGAGTGCTGAACATGCGCACATAGCGCAGGCGCCGAGTGGCCCGGGCCACCCCCTGTTTCAGGGGTCAGCGCTCGCGCAGCGCGTAGGCCTTGCCCTTGAGCACTGGCTTGAGCAGGTAGGACAGCACGGTCTTGTTGCCGGTCAGGATGTCGACCTCGGCCGTCATGCCCGGGATGATGGGCAGCTTCTCGCTGAAGCGCGCCTGGGTGGTGCGCACCCGCACCAGGTAGAACGCGTTGCCCTTTTCGTCGACCACGGTGTCGGGGCTGATGTTCTCGACCTCGGCCGCCATGCCGCCGTAGATCGAGAAGTCGTAGGCGGTGAACTTCACGGTCGCCGCCTGGCCCGGGTGGATGAACGCGATGTCCCGCGGCAGGACCTTCGCCTCCAGCACCAGCATGTCGTCGAGCGGCACGATCTCGACGATGTCCTTGCCCGGTTGCACCACGCCGCCGACCGTGTTGGCGAGCAGGCGCTGCACGCGGCCGCGCAGCGGCGCCTTGATCTGCGACTTGTCGACCTTGTCGCTGAGCGCGACGGCGCCCTGGTTCAAGGCGTTGAGCTTGCCCATCACGTCGGCCATCTCCTTGCGCGCGTCGTTGCGGAAGGTCAGCTCGGTCTCCTGGATCTTGCGCGTGGCCTCGCCGATGGCGGCCTGCACGCGGGCGATCTGGGCGCCGGCCTGTTCGCTGTCGCCACGCGCCTTCGACACCGCGCCCTCGAGGCGCAGGATGTCGACCTCGGACACCGCGCCGCTCGCGAGCAGCGGCTTGGTCTTGGTCAGCTCTTGCTGGCTCAGGTCCAGCGTGCGTTCGGCCGACGCCTTGCGCGAGCGCATCTCGCTGAGTTCCTGCTGGCGCTGCTGCAGCTGCTGCTGGTTGATCGCGAGCATGGTGTTGAGCTCGGACAGCCGCGTCTCGTACAGGCGGCGCTCTTCCTCGACGATGCGTTTTTCGTCCGGGTTGTCGCTGGGCGGTGGCGGCTGGAAGGTGGCGCCCTCGGCGATCGCGCGCAGGCGCGCCTGGCGGGCGATCAGCGCGAAGCCCTGGGCCGCGCTCTCGCGCACGCCCGAGGTCGCGCGGGTCTCGTCGATCTTCAGCAGCAACTGGTCTTTCTCGACAACCTGGCCTTCCCTCACCAGGATCTCGGAGACCACGCCACCGTCCAGCGACTGCACCAACTGCAATTGCCGCGACGAGATCACGCGTGCGTCGCCTTTGGTGATCTCGTCGACGTGCGCGAGCGCGGCCCAACCGATCAGCAGCACGACCACAACGAGTGCGGCGCGCACGATCTTCTGCGCGCGCTGGGTGCGTGCGCGCGACATCACGTCGTCGGCCTCGAGTTCGAAGCTCCGGAAACCCGCTGCCTGGTCTTCGCCGGCACGGGTGCCGAGCACGGTCTTGATCTGCGACAGCAGGCCGGGCGGTTGGGCCGGCGCGGGCGCGATGGCCGGCAGCTTGTCGGGCGAGTTCATGCTGCTTTCGCGACGCGACCTGCGGTCAGCGCTTCCATGATGCGGTCGCGCGGCCCGTCGGCGACGATCTTGCCGCCGTCGACGACGATGACGCGTGTCACCATCGCCAGCATCGAGGTGCGGTGCGTCACCAGCACCACGGTCTTGTTCTGTGCGAACGCGCCGATGCGCGTCGTGATCTGCGCTTCGGTCGAGAAGTCCATCGCGCTGGTGGGCTCGTCGAGCAGCAGCAGCGGCGCGTTGTGCAGCAGTGCGCGCGCCAGGCCCACGCTCTGGCGCTGGCCGCCCGAGAGCGACTCGCCGCGCTCGCCCACCGGCATGTCGAAACCGCGCGGGTGGCGGTTCACCAGGTCGGCCAGGCCGGCGGTTTCGGCCGCGCTAACGATGGCCGAGTCGTCGGCATACGGCATGCCGAACGCGATATTCTCGCGCAGCGTGCCGTAGAACAGCGTCACGTCTTGCGACACGTAGCCGAGGTTGCGGCGCACGTCGGCCGGGTCGAGCTGGCGCAGGTCGATGCCGTCGAGCAGCACCGCACCGTCGGTCGGCTGGTACAGGCCCATGATCAGGCGCTGGATCGTCGACTTGCCCGAGCCCACGCGGCCGATCAGCGCGACGCGCTCGCCGGGGGCGATCTTGAAACTCAGGCCGTCGAGCGCCGCATCGGTGCGGCCGGGGTAGGCGAACTTGACGTTGCGGAATTCGATCTCGCCGCGCAGTTGAGGGCGCTCGACGAAGCTCTGTCCGACCGGGCGTTCGACCGGCTTGCTCATCAGCTGGTTCAGGTTGCCCATCGCGGTGCGCGCGCCCTGGTACTGCATCAGCAGGCCGACGACCTGGCCGGCCGGCGCGAGCGCGCGCGAGGCCAGCATGCTGGACGCGATCAGCGCGCCCATCGTCAGCTCGCGCTGGCCGATCAGGTAGACGCCGATGACGATGATGGAGACGGTGACCAGCTGCGACAGGAAGCTGGTGCTGTACATCGCCATCGACGACAGCGCGCGCATCTTGACGTTGGTGCGGGCGAGAAAAATGTTGGCGCGCTCCCATTTCGACTGGATCACGCTTTCGGCGCCTTGCGATTTGATGGTCTCGATGCCGGTCAGGCTCTCGATCAGCGTCGCGTTCCGCTGCGCGCTGGCCTTGTAGGTGGTCTCGGAGAGTTCGTGCAGGCGCTGTTGCTGCAGCATGCCGAGACCGAAGATCAGGCAGCCAACCACGATCACCGGCAGCGCGAGCCAGGGTGAGATCCAGAACATCACCAGCACGAAGATCAGCGCGAACGGCACATCGATCAACGTCGTGACGGTGCTCGACGCGATGAAGTCGCGCACCTGCTCGAAGCCGCGCAGGTTGGCAGCGAACGAGCCTACCGATTCGGGCCGGTGCTCCAGGCGCATGCCCAGCACCTTTTCCATCAGCGTGGCCGAGATCTGCACGTCGACGCGGGCGCTCGCCTCGTCGACGAAGTGGCTGCGCAGCAGCCGCATGAACAGGTCGGCGCCGAGCACGAGCACCACGCCGATCGCCAGCGCCCAGAGCGTCTCGACTGCGTTGTTCGGCACGACGCGGTCGTACACGTTCATCGAGAACATCGGGAACGCGAGCGCGAACAGGTTCACCAGCAGCGCGGCCCACAGCACGTCGCGGTAGACGAAGCGTTGCTGCAGCATGGCGCCCCAGAACCAGTGGCGCGAGCGCGGCACGGCGGTCGGCACGTCGCCGCGGCCCTCGGTGCGCGCGTCGAAGCGGAAGTGCGGCCGCACGAACAGCACGACGCCGATGAAGCGGGCCTCGAGTTCGCTGCGGGTCAGTGCGACGGCACCCTGGCCGGTCTCGGGCAGCAGCACGCGCGCTTCGCTGCGTTCGGCGTTCCAGCCCAGCAGCACGCAGGCGCGGTTGTCCTTCAGGATCAGCGTGACCGGCAGCGCGGCCGGGTCGATCGCGTCTAGCGTCACGCGTTGCAGCTTGGCCGACATGCCGGCGCGCGCCGCCGCGCGCTCGGCCAGCTCCAGCGTCATGCGGCCGTTCACCAGCGGCATGCCCGCCGACAGCGACGCGCGCGACGCGGCCTGGCCGAACAGTCGGCAGACTTCGACCAGGCAGTCGAGCAGCGGGTCGGGGTGGATCAGGTCCTCGCGCAGGCGCGGGGTCGCCGCGGAAGTGGCGTCGCTCATCACCCTATATCGGCGCAATGAACGCCGAATTGACCCCGGCGCTTGTCCGCAAAGTAATGCTTCAGCGTCTCGCGCACGGTGCGGAAGGCGAGCTCGTCCCAGGGGATCGCGTCTTCTGTGAAGAGCTGCGCCTCGATGGTCTCGGGGCCGGGTGCGAACACGGTGTCGAGCAGCCGGGCCCGAAAGTACATGTGGACCTGGCCTACACGGACCACGCTGAGCACGGTGAACAGACCCTGCATCTCGAAATGCGCGCCGGCTTCTTCGTCGGTTTCACGCGCCGCGCCTTGCTCGACGGTCTCGCCCAGTTCCATGAAGCCGGCCGGCAGCGTCCACAGGCCGTAACGCGGCTCGATGTTGCGGCGGCACAGCAGCACCTGGTCGCCCCAGGTCGGCACGGTGCCGACCACATTGAGCGGGTTCTCGTAGTGCACCGTGTGGCACACGGTGCAGGTCGCACGTTCGCGGTTGTCGTCGGCGGGCACCGCGTAGACGGTCGTGCCGCCACAGGTCTTGCAATGCTTGATGCTGCGCGGGCTGAACGGGGTGAACATGGCCGCCAGTGTAGCCCTGAGGTTCGTCCGGCCATGGCGCCGGCGCGACGCTGCATGGCATCATTCCGCGCTTGTCTGGCAAGGATTTTCAACATGAGTTTCGTCTTCGCTCCGCCCGTCACGCCCTCGGTCCCGGTCCAGGGAGAGACCGCGCTGTTCCCGGTGAACCGCATCTACTGCGTCGGCCGCAATTACGTCGAGCACGCCATCGAGATGGGCCACAGCGGCCGCGAGGCGCCGTTCTTCTTCATGAAGCCGGCCGATGCCGTGCTGCCGATCGCCGAAGGCACGGTCGGGCAGATGCACTACCCGACGTTGACCAAGAGCCTGCACCACGAGATGGAACTCGTCGTCGCGATCGGCAAGGGCGGGCGCGACATCCCGGCCGCGCAGGCGATGCAGCATGTCTGGGGTTATGCCGTCGGCCTGGACATGACGCGCCGCGACCTGCAGGGCGACGCGAAGAAGCTGGGCCGGCCCTGGTGCATCGGCAAGGGCTTCGACGAGTCGGCGCCGATCGGGCCGATCCGCCGCGCCGAGCAATGCCAGCTCACGGCCGACACCGTGATCGCACTCGACGTGAACGGCAAGCCGCGCCAGGCCAGCATGCTGGGCAAGCTGATCTGGAACGTGGCCGAGATCATCGAGCACCTCTCCAAGGCCTGGGAGCTGGCGCCCGGCGACCTGATCTTCAGCGGCACGCCCGAGGGCGTGGCGGCGGTGGAGGTGGGCGACACGCTGAGCGGCCGCGTCGACGGCGTCGGCACCTTGCAGCTGAAGATCGTCGCCGGCTGAAGGCGGCCCCGTGCAGCTCTACAACTACCTGCGCTCGTCGGCCTCGTACCGGGTGCGCATCGCGCTGGCGCTCAAGGGCTTGAGCTGCGAACTGCTGACCGTGCACCTGCTGCGCAACGAGCAGCTGGCCGAAGGCTTCGCGGCGCTCGCGCCATCCAGGCTCGTGCCGCTGCTGGTCGACGATGACCAGCTGATCGCGCAGTCGATGGCCATCATCGAATACCTGGACGAGACCCATCCCGAGCCCAGGCTGCTGCCGGGCGATGCCGTGGCGCGCGCGCGCGTCCGCGCGCTGGCGCAGGACATGGCTTGCGAGATCCACCCGTTGAACAACCTGCGCGTGCTGCGCTACCTGGTGAACGAGCTCAAGGTCAGCGAGGACGACAAGAACCGCTGGTACCGGCACTGGGTCGAGACCGGGCTGGAAACGGTCGAGCACCGGCTGAAGAGCCCGGCGACCGGTCGCTTCTGCCACGGCGACACGCCGACGCTGGCCGACTGCGTGCTCGTGCCGCAGGTGCACAACGCGAGGCGTTTCGAGTGCCGGCTCGACCATGTGCCGACGGTGATGCGGGTGTTCGACGCGTGCATGCAGCTCGACGCGTTCTCGACCACGCAGCCGTCGGCCTACCCCGAGCCGGTCTGATGCGCGATCCGGACTGGCTCGCGCCCGACTGGCATCTGCCCGATGTGGGCGCGCTGATGACGACGCGTGCCGGCGGCGTCAGCGCCGCGCCGTTCGACAGCCTGAACCTGCGCGATGGCTTGGGCGACGATGCCGCCGCCGTGGCTCACAACCGGCGCGTGCTGGCGCTGGCCCTGGGCGAGGCCGTGCCGGTCTACCTGAATCAGGTGCACGGACACCGGGTCGTGCGCCTGACCGCGGCGGACACGCAGCCCGACGCGCCCGTGCACGACGCGGACGCCAGTGTCACGACCGAGCCCGGCATCGCCTGTTCCGTCCAGGTCGCCGACTGCCTGCCGGTGCTGTTCGTGGCAAAGCAGGGGCGGGCGGTTGCGGCCGCGCACGCGGGCTGGCGCGGGCTGGCTGCGGGCGTGCTGGAGGCCACGCTGCATGCCGTGTGCGCCGCAGCGGCGTGCGAGCCGCGCGAGGTCAGCGCGTGGCTGGGGGCGTGCATCGGGCCGTCGCAGTTCGAGGTCGGGCCGGACGTGCTGCAGGCCTTCGGCGCCGCGCCCGATTCGCCACGTTTCAAACCGCACGTGCCCGGCAAGTGGTGGGCCGATCTGCCCGGACTGGCCCGCGATCGGCTGCGGGCTGCCGGCACGAGCGACATCACCGGCGGCCGCTGGTGCACCGTCAGCGAGCCGTCACGGTTCTTTTCGTTCCGGCGCGACCGCGTCACCGGCCGCATGGCCGCCTTCGTCTGGATCGCGCCGCGTCGCTTCAGCTGAACGGCGCGCCCGGCGCCGCGCCGGGCTGAAGAACAGGTAGCCGACGATGCCCAGCGGCAGCACGCCGTACAGCACCAGCGTGAAGAAAGCCCCGAGCAGGGTGCCGTTGGCGCTGGTCGCCTCGACCACCGCCACCATCAGCACCACGTAGAGCCACGCGATCGCCACCAGCAGCATCAACTTTTCCTTCGATGGCAATGCCTTATTATGAAATTCATCGCCATGATGTGAGAATCTACGGGATAGACTGCGGATGTACAAACCCGCCAGACTCACGTAAAACCAGCCGCAGAAGCTGGGGCTGAAGCCGCACGAAAACCACCAGGAGACGCATGAAAACCAAGCCCGATTCTGCTGCCTTGCCGCCTCCGGACCCGGCGGCGGGTGCTGCGCACGCGCTGGCTTCCTTCAACGAGGTGTGGAAGACGGTGAGCGGCCTCAGCCTGCCGCCGCCCGCCGTGGCCGAGCTGCAGGCCAGCTACCTGAAGCAGTCGTCCGAGCTCTGGAACCAGACCTTGCAGACGCAGGCCACGCCGCCGTCGGACCGCCGTTTCGCGGCCAAGGCCTGGACGACCCATCCGGCCAGCGCCTACATGGCGCAGATGTACCTGCTGAACGCCCGCACGCTGATGCAGATGGCAGACAGCCTGGAAGGCGACGAGAAGACCCGGGCGCGCATCCGCTTCGCGGTGCAACAGTGGATCGACGCCACCGCGCCGAGCAACTACCTTGCGCTCAACCCCGAGGCCCAGCAAAAAGCCCTGGAGACACGCGGCGAAAGCATCAGCCACGGCATCCAGCAGCTGATCCACGACCTGCGCCAGGGCCACGTGTCGCAGACCGACGAGAGCGTGTTCGAGGTCGGCCGCAACGTCGCCACCAGCGAAGGCTCGGTGGTGTTCGAGAACGATTTGTTCCAGCTGATCGAATACAAGCCGCTCACTGCCAAGGTGTTCGAGCGGCCGATGCTGTTCGTGCCGCCGTGCATCAACAAGTACTACATCCTCGACCTGCAGCCCGAGAATTCGCTGATCCGCCACACCGTGGCGCAAGGCCACCGCGTCTTCGTCGTCAGCTGGCGCAACGCCGACGAGAGCATCAAGAGCAACACCTGGGACCAGTACATCGAGGACGCGGCGATCCGCGCGATCGGGGTCGTGCAAGAGATCACCGGCAGCGCCAAGATCAATACGCTGGGCTTCTGCGTCGGCGGCACCATCCTGGCGACCGCGCTCGCGGTGCTCGCGGCGCGCGGCGAGAAACCGGCGGCCAGCGTGACGCTGCTCACCACCTTCCTCGACTTCACCCACACCGGCGTGCTCGACCTCTTCATCGACGAGACCATGGTGCAGATGCGCGAGATGACGCTGGGCCCGCACAGCCCGGGCGGCGGCAACCTGCTGAAGGGCCAGGAGCTCGCGACCACGTTCAGCTTTCTGCGCCCCAACGACCTGGTCTGGAACTACGTCGTCGGCAACTACCTCAAGGGCGAGACGCCGCCGCCCTTCGACCTGCTGTACTGGAACAGCGACAGCACCAACCTGCCGGGCCCGATGTATTGCTGGTACCTGCGCAACACCTACCTCGAGAACAACCTCGTGAAGCCGGGCAAGGTCACGGTGTGCGGCGAGAAGGTCGACCTGCGCAAAATAGACGCGCCGGCCTATGTCTACGCCTCGCGCGAGGACCACATCGTGCCGTGGGACGGCGCCTACCGGAACACGCAGGTGCTGGGCGGCAAGACCCGATTCGTGCTCGGTGCGTCCGGCCACATCGCCGGCGTGATCAACCCGCCCGCCAAGGGCAAACGCAGCCACTGGACAGGTGCGACCGCGGCACTGCCTGCGAGCGCGCAGGACTGGTTCGAGAAGGCGAAAGAACACCCTGGCAGCTGGTGGCCCGACTGGTGCGCATGGCTTGCCGGCCATGCGGGCAAGCAGGTCGCTGCCCCCAAGACACCTGGCGATCGGCAGTACAAAGTGATCGAACCCGCGCCGGGCCGTTACGTCAAGGCCAAGGCGGTCTGACGCTCCCGATTCATCTCAACTTCCACACTGGAGAACTCTCATGACCACCGACATCGTGATCGTCGCCGCCGCCCGCACCGCCGTGGGCAAGTTCGGCGGCACCCTGGCCAAGACCGCCGCGCCCGAACTCGGCGCGGCCGTCGTCGTCGACCTGCTGCGCCGCGCCAAGCTTTCGGGCGATCAGATCAACGAACTCATCTTCGGGCAGGTGCTGACCGCCGGGTCGGGCCAGAACCCGGCGCGCCAGACCGTCATCAAGAGCGGCCTGCCGCAGGGCGTGCCGGCGCTGACCATCAACGCGGTGTGCGGCTCCGGCCTGAAGGCCGTGATGCTGGGCGCGCAGGCGATCCGCGACGGCGACTCCGAGATCATCATCGCCGGCGGCCAGGAAAGCATGAGCATGGCGCCGCACGTGCTGCCCGGCTCGCGCGATGGCATGCGCATGGGCGACTGGAAGCTGGTCGACACCATGATCGTTGATGGCTTGTTCGACGTGTACAACAAGTACCACATGGGCATCACCGCCGAGAACGTCGCCAAGAAGTACGACATCACGCGCGAGAAGCAGGACGCGCTGGCGCTCGGCTCGCAGCAAAAGGCGGCAGCCGCACAGGAAGCCGGCAAGTTCAAGGACGAGATCGTGCCGTTCAGCATCGCGCAGAAGAAAGGCGACCCCATCGTCTTCGCGAGCGACGAGTTCATCAACAAGAAGACCAACGCCGAAGCGCTGGCCGGCCTGCGCCCGGCCTTCGACAAGGCCGGCACCGTGACGGCTGGCAACGCCTCGGGCCTGAACGACGGCGCCGCCGGTGTCGTGCTGATGACCGCGGCCAAGGCCGCGCAGCTGGGCCTCACGCCGTTGGCGCGCATCGCCAGCTACGCGACCGTCGCGCTCGACCCCTCCATCATGGGCATGGGCCCGGTGCCGGCGTCGACCAAGGCGCTCGCACGCGCCGGCTGGAAGCCGCAAGACCTCGACCTGCTCGAGATCAACGAGGCCTTCGCGGCCCAGGCCTGCGCGGTGAACAACGAAATGGGCTGGGACACGAGCAAGGTCAACGTCAACGGCGGCGCGATCGCGATCGGTCACCCGATTGGTGCGTCGGGTTGCCGCATCCTGGTGACCTTGCTGCACGAAATGCAGCGTCGCAACGCGAAGAAGGGAATCGCGTCGCTGTGCATCGGGGGTGGCATGGGCGTTGCACTCTGCGTCGAGCGCTGAGGCAAGCGCCTTCAACCCACAGGGAGAACAACAAGTGAGTCAGAGAATTGCATATGTCACCGGCGGCATGGGGGGCATCGGGACCACCATGTGCCAGCGCCTGCACCAGGATGGCTTCACGGTCATCGCCGGGTGTGGCCCGAGCCGTGACTTCGGCAAGTGGTTGGGCGAGCAGGCAGCGCTGGGCTTCAGGTTCTATGCGTCGGTCGGCAACGTCGGCGACTGGGACTCGACCGTCGCGGCGTTCCAGAAGGTCAAGGCCGAGCACGGTCCGATCGACGTGCTCGTCAACAACGCGGGCATCACCCGCGACGGCATGTTTCGCAAGATGAGCCGTGCCGACTGGGACGCGGTGATCGAGACCAACCTGACCAGCCTGTTCAACGTCACCAAGCAGGTCATCGACGACATGGTCGACCGCGGCTGGGGCCGCATCATCAACATCTCGTCGGTCAACGGCGAGAAGGGCCAGTTCGGCCAGACCAACTACTCGGCGGCCAAGGCCGGCATGCACGGCTTCACGATGGCGCTGGCGCAAGAGGTGGCGAGCAAGGGCGTTACGGTCAACACCGTGAGCCCGGGCTACATCGCCACCGACATGGTCAAGGCCATCCGCCAGGATGTGCTCGACAAGATCATCGCCGGCATCCCGGTGAAGCGCCTGGGCACGCCGAACGACATCGCGTCCATGGTGTCGTGGGTGGCGTCGGACCAGTCGGGGTTCGCGACCGGGGCCGATTTCTCGGTGAACGGCGGGCTGCACATGGGGTGAGCCCGGACGAAGAACAGTCCTGAGGACTGTTCTTCGCCTGGCGAACGACGGATCGCTTGCAAGCGATCCGGCTGGGGGGAGAGCGTCAGCGAAGCCTCAGAACAGGCTGCCGACGTTCATCAACGTCAACACGCCCAACACCGCAAAGATCGCCGCGGCGATCCCGTGCACGAGTTGCATCGGGATCTTCTTCGCGAGGCGGTCGCCCACGAAGACCGCCGGCACGTCAGCGATCAGCATGCCGAGCGTCGTTCCTGCGACCACCGACCCCAGATCCTGAAAGCGCGCGGCCAGCGCGACGGTGGCGATCTGCGTCTTGTCGCCCATCTCGGCCAGGAAGAACGCGATCAGCGTCGTGCCGAAGACGCCGAAGCGCTGCGGGCCGGTGGCTTCGTCGCCATCGATCTTGTCGGGGATCAGCATCCAGCCGGCCATCGCGATGAACGAGACACCGATGACCCAGCGCAGCAGGTTGGCGCCCAGCGCCTGCGCGATCCAGCCGCCAACCCAGCCGGCTGTCGCATGGTTCAGCAGCGTGGCCACGAAGATGCCGAGGACGATGGGGATGGGCTTGCGGAACTTGACCGCGAGCAGCATCGCCAGCAGCTGCGTCTTGTCGCCCATTTCGCCGAGCGCGACGACGCCGGTCGAGATCAGAAAAGCTTCCAACGGATTCTCCAGGACCGGCGCAGACGAATGACCACGCAGCCCTCCCGGTCGGTCGAGGTCTGCGAGGTCAAAGGTCTTGCCAGGCTGGATGCTGCCGGCGCCATGGCCGTGAGGGCCAAGTGTGTTGACGCGAGCCCCTGCAGGTGCAGGGCGGCTACTCCCCAATGACGGGTAGAGGCGTGATTCTAGCGGCTCGGCAGGGCGCTCAGCCGGCGGCGATCGCGGCCGCGGCTGCGGCGTGCAGGCTGGCCTCGCTGCCATCCCAGGCGATTGCAAGTGGCTGCGCAGCGACGCCGATGAAGTTGCGCTTCATCGACTGCGCGTAGATCGGGTCGTAGTGCGTCAGCAGCAGCGCACGCACGACGTCCGGCGTGCGGCCGCCGCGCGCGGCCTCTTGCCAACCCTTGACCACCTCGTTGCCGCGCATCGCGCGCAAGGCATCGAGACGATCGCACAGCGCGGGGGTGTCGGCAACGAAATGCGCGTAATCGCGCAGCAGCAGCGCCACGCGCGCGTCGGTGGGCAGCTCGAGCTGGATACAGGGCGCCACGCGCATGCGCTCGACCAGCGCGAGCGGCACACGCAGGTCGCCGACCTTCTTGCTCTCGCTCTCGATGAACACCGGGCGCGACGGGTCGACCTGGCGCAGTGCGGCCCAGACGCGCGATTCGAACTGTTTCTGCCCCGGCTGGGTGTTGCCCGGCACCAGGCCCAGCACCGAGCCGCGGTGGTTCGCCAGGGCCTCGAGATCGAGCACCTGCGCGCCCTGTGCGCGCAAGGCATGCAGCAGATGGCTCTTGCCCGAGCCGGTCGGGCCGCAGACAACGCGGTACGCGAACTGCGCCGGTAAGACCTCGAGCGCCGCCAGCACGGCGCGACGGTACTGCTGGTAGCCGCCTTCGAGGATGTGGACGCGAAAGCCGATCTGGCTCAGCACCAGCGCGAGCGAGCCGCTGCGCTTGCCGCCGCGCCAGCAGTAGATCAGCGGGCGCCAGTCCTTGGGCTTGTCCATCACATGGCGTTCGATGTGCGCGGCGATGTTGCGGGCCACCAGGGCCGCACCGCGCTTTTGTGCGACGAAGGGCGAGACCTGCTTGTACTCGGTGCCCACGAGCTTGCGCTCGGCGTCGTTCAGCGACGGCCAGTTGAGCGCGCCGGGGATGCGGTCCTCGGCGTACTCGCTCTCGGACCGCGCGTCGATCACGTCTGTGAACTCGGCCAGCCGTTCGAGCGCCTCTGTGGCGGCGATGGGGACCAGCATGGGATGGCCGCTCAGGCCGCGAGCGCGTCCAGCAGCTCGGTCTCGATCTGCAGCTGCACCTTGTTCTGCTGCAGCGCAGGGCCGTCGATCAGGAAGGTGTCTTCGACGCGCTCGCCCAGCGTCGTGATCTTCGCGAGCTGCAGGTTGATGCCGTGGCGAGCGAGCACGCGCGCGATCGAGAACAGCAACCCCGAGCGGTCGCTGGCCGACACCGCGAGCAGCCAGCGCTGGGCGCGCTCGTCGGGCCGCAGCGCGACGCGCGGCGTGATCGGGAAGGACTTGACGCGCCGCGAAATGCGGCCACGGCTCGGCTCGGGCAAGGGGCCGGTGTCGGACAGCGCGAACGCGAGCTGGCTCTCGACGAACATGATCAGGTCGCGGTAATGCGTCTCGAAGCTCGCACTGTTGACCTGGAAGGTGTCGAGCGCGTACCCGCTGCGCGTCGTGTGCACCTTGGCGTCGAGAATGTTGAAGCCGGCGCCGTCGAAGTAGCCGCAGATGCGCGCGAACAGGTCCGGCTGGTCGGGCGCGTACACCAGCACCTGCAGGCCTTCGCCCAGCGGCGACAGGCGCGCCTGCACGATGGGCCGGGTCGTCTGCACGTGGTCGTGCAGCGCGCGCGTGTGCCAGGCGATGTCTCCGGAATCGTGGCGCGCGAAGTAGCTCAGTTCCAGCGTCGCCCACAGCGGCGCTTCGATGCCGGGCGGCAGCGAGGCCAGGTTCAGCATCTGCCGCGCTTCGAGCTTGCGCGCCTCGACCTCGGCGTCCATGTTGGGCCGCGCGCCGCCGAGGGCGCGCAACGTCAGCCGGTACAGGTCCTCGAGCAGCTTGCCCTTCCAGGCGTTCCAGACCTTGGGGCTGGTGCCGCGGATGTCGGCCACCGTCAGCAGGTACAGCGCGGTCAGCCTGCGCTCGTTGCCGACCAGTTTCGCGAAGGTCTCGATCACGTCGGGGTCGGACAGGTCTTCCTTCTGCGCGATGCGCGACATCGTCAGGTGGCCTTCGACCAGAAACTCGATCAGCTTCGCGTCCTCGCACGGCGCGGCGTGGTCGCGGCAGAATCGGCGCACTTCCTGTGCGCCCAGCTCGGAGTGGTCGCCGCCGCGGCCCTTGGCGACGTCGTGGAAGAGGGCGGCGATGTAGAGCACCCAGGGCCGGTCGAAATTGGCCGCGAGCTGCGAGCAGAACGGGTATTCGTGCGCATGCTCGGGGATGAAGAAGCGCCGCACGTTGCGCAACACCATGATGATGTGCTGGTCGACCGTGTAGACATGGAACAGGTCGTGCTGCATCTGCCCGACGATGCGCCGGAACACCCACAGGTAGCGCCCCAGCACGCTGGTCTGGTTCATCAGCCGGAACGCGTGGGTCTGGCCCTCGTGCTCCATCAGGATCTTCATGAAGGTCGCGCGGTTCACCGGGTCGTGACGGAACGCCGAGTCCATCAGGTCGCGTGCGTTGTACAGCGCACGCAGCGTGCGCGCCGAGAAGCCTTTCGGGCCGATGGTCTGCTGGTAGACCAGAAAGGTTTCGAGGATGGCGTGCGGGTCGCGCTGGTACAGGTCGTCGCTGACCACCTCGAGCATGCCGCCGCGCTCGAGGAACTTGTCGTTGATGCGGCGCATCGGCGCGTCCTGCGAACCGTCGACGCGCTCGGCGATGTTCAGCATCAGGATCTGGTTCAGCTGCGTCACCGCCTTGGCCGCCCAGTAGTAGCGCCGCATCAGCTTCTCGGAGGCGCGCTGGCCCTTGGTCGCCGCGTAGCCGAAGCTCTCGGCCACGGCCGTCTGCAGGTCGAACACGAGCCGGTCTTCGCGCCGCCCGGCGATCATGTGCAGGCGCGCGCGGATCAGCTTCAGCAGCCCCTCGTTGCGGTTCAGCTGCTTGACCTCGAACGGCGTGATCAAGCCCTTGGTGGCGAGGCTGGACCAGGTCTTGCCCAGGCCCGCAGCGCGCGCGACCCAGATCACCACTTGCAGGTCGCGCAGGCCGCCCGGGCTTTCCTTGCAGTTGGGCTCCAGCGAGTAGGGCGTGTCCTCGAACTTGCGATGGCGCTGCTCCATCTCGAGCTTCTTGGCGCGGAAGAACGCCTTCGCGTCCATCGCCTGCGTGTTGGCGGTGCGGAAGGTCGTGAACACCCGCCGCGAGCCGCACAGGTAGCGCGATTCGAGCAGCGCGGTCTGTATCGTCACGTCGGCCTTGGCCATCGCGACGCATTCGCCGACGGTGCGCACGCTGGAGCCGATTTCCAGCCCGATGTCCCAGCACGCGGTGATGAAGCCTTCGATGCAGGCCTTCAGCTCGGGGCTGGCCACGGCCATGGCAGGCGGCAGCAGCAGCAGCACATCGACGTCGGAGTGTGGGAACAACTCGCCGCGACCATAGCCGCCGACCGCCAGCAACGCCGTGCCGGGCGGCATCGCCGCGTGCTCCCAGAGCGCCACCAGCGTCTGGTCGACGTGCTTGCTCAGCGCCCGCAGCAGCCGGCCGGCGGCCGGCGCGGTCGGCCGCGAAGCCTCGAAGTGGTCGAGCAGCTCGGTCTTGCCGACGCGAAAGCGCGTGCGCAGTTCGGCCAGGCTGGGTGACGGGGTCGATGGGGCCGCCAACGGCGGCGCTCCCTCCAGCACAGCGGCCACGGTGCTCAGCGCGTGTTCAGGCCGGCGACGTCACGAACGCCGGTGGCGGCGGGCTGCCGGCCGAGAGCGTCATCACCTCGTAGCCGGTGTCGGTGACGAGCACGGTGTGCTCCCACTGCGCCGACAGCGAGCGGTCTTTCGTGACGATGGTCCAGCCGTCGCCCATCTCGCGGATCTCGCGGCGGCCGGCGTTGATCATCGGCTCGATCGTGAACATCATCCCCGGCACCAGCTCTTCGAGCGTGCCCGGGCGGCCGTAGTGCAGCACCTGCGGCTCTTCGTGGAACTTCTGGCCGATGCCGTGGCCGCAGAATTCGCGCACCACCGAGAATCCGTTGGCTTCGGCAAAGGTCTGGATGGTGTGGCCGATGTCGCCCAGGCGCACGCCGGGCTTGACCTTGGCGATGCCCTTCCACATGGCGTCGTAGGTGAACTGGCACAGGCGTTTCGCGGCGATCGAGCCTTCGCCGACCACGAACATGCGGCTGGTGTCGCCGTGCCAGCCGTCCTTGATGACGGTGACGTCGATGTTGACGATGTCGCCGTTCTTCAGCGGCCGGTCGTTCGGGATGCCGTGGCAGACCTGGTGGTTGATCGAGGTGCAGATCGACTTCGGGTAGGGCGTGTAGCCCGGCGGCGCGTAGTTCAGCGGCGCGGGAATGGCCTGCTGCACGTTCACGATGTGGTCGTGCGCGAGGCGGTCGAGTTCCTCGGTGGAGACACCGGGTTTCACGTGCGGCGTGAGCATGTCCAGCACTTCGGAAGCCAGGCGCCCGGCGATGCGCATCGCTTCGACGTCGGCAGCAGTCTTGATCGTGATCGTCATGGGGCGGCATTATCTCATTCGCCACGTAAAATCGCGGGTGACCGCCGGGGCGACCCTCGCTCCGGCCCTGCCTTCACCTCGATCGGCCCGCCGCGTGACTTCCACCTCCCAGCACCTGACTCACTTCGAGGGCGGCAATGCGCTGTCCGCCTTCCGCGCGCAGGCGCTGTTGCCGCGATTGCAGGCGATTCAGCCGCGCATCACCGGCGTCGCCGCACGCCACGTGCACTGGGTCTGCAGCGACACGCCGCTGGCGCGCGAAGACCACGACAAGCTCGCCGGTCTGCTGCGCTACGGCGACCCGTACGAAGGCGCTGCTGACGGCACGCTGATCGTCGTCGCGCCGCGTCTCGGCACGGTGTCGCCCTGGGCGTCGAAGGCGACCGACATCGCGCACAACTGCGGGCTGGCGATCCGGCGCGTCGAGCGCGTCACCGAGTTCCGGCTCACGCTGAAGAGCGGGCTGCTGGGCGGCGCGAAGACCCTGGCGGCCGACGAGCTGGCCGCCTGCGCCGCGCTGCTGCACGACCGCATGACCGAGAGCGTTCTGCGTGCGCGCGAGGACGCGGTGCACCTGTTCGACGCGCAGTCGGCCGAGGCGATGCAACACGTCGACCTGCTGGGCCAGGGACGCGGCGCGCTGGTGCAAGCCAACACCGAGTTCGGCCTGGCGCTGTCCATTGATGAGATCGACTACCTCGTCACCTCGTTCACCGCGCTGAAGCGCAACCCGACCGACGTCGAGCTGATGATGTTCGCGCAGGCCAACAGCGAGCACTGCCGCCACAAGATCTTCAACGCGCAGTTCGTGATCGACGGCGTGGCGCAGGAACGTTCGATGTTCCAGATGATCCGCCACACCGAGGCGACGTCGCCGCAGCACACCATCGTCGCGTACAGCGACAACGCGTCGGTGATGGAGGGTGGCCCGACCGAGCGCTGGTTGCCGCAGGGCTACACCAACGCGCCGGTCTACGCGGCGCGCAGCGAGACCGTGCACGTGCTGATGAAGGTCGAGACGCACAACCACCCGACCGCCATCTCGCCGTTCCCCGGCGCCTCGACCGGCGCTGGCGGCGAGATCCGCGACGAGGGCGCGACCGGGCGCGGCTCCAAGCCCAAGGCCGGCATCACCGGCTTCAGCGTCTCGAACCTGCATTTGCCCGGCACGAGCGAGCCGTGGGAACAATCGCCCTACGGCAAGCCCGAGCACATCGCCAGCCCGCTGCAGATCATGATCGACGGGCCGCTGGGTGGCGCGGCGTTCAACAACGAGTTCGGCCGGCCGAATCTCGGCGGCTACTTCCGCGTCTACGAGCAGACCGTCGGCGTTGGTGCGGATGCCGTTCGCCGCGGCTACCACAAGCCCATCATGATCGCCGGCGGCCTGGGGTCGATCTCGGCCTCGCAGACCAAGAAGATCCAGTTCCCGGCCGGCACGCTGCTGATCCAGCTCGGCGGCCCCGGCATGCGCATCGGCATGGGCGGCGGCGCGGCGAGTTCGATGGCGGCCGGGGCGAACGCGGCCTCGCTCGACTTCGATTCGGTGCAGCGCGGCAACCCCGAGATCGAACGCCGCGCGCAGGAGGTCATCAACCACTGCTGGGCGCTGGGCGACGGCAACCCCATCCTCGCGATCCACGATGTGGGCGCCGGTGGCATCTCGAACGCCTTCCCCGAGCTGGTCGACGGGGCCGGCATGGGGGCGCGCTTCGACATGCGCGCCGTGCCGCTCGAAGAGACCGGCCTCGCGCCCAAAGAGATCTGGTGCAACGAGAGCCAGGAGCGCTACGTGATGGCGGTATCAAACGAGGCGCTGCCGATGTTCCGCGCGATGTGCGAGCGCGAGCGCTGCCCGTTCGCGGTGGTCGGCGTGACGACGGCCGAGAAGGAGCTGATCCTTGAGGACGGCCCGGGTGGCGAGCGCCCGATCGCAATGCCGATGGACGTGCTGCTCGGCAAACCACCGAAGACGGTGCGCGACGTGACGCAGGTGGCGCGCGTCGCGTCCGAGCTCGACCTGAACGATGTGACCTTGGACCAGGTTGCGTTCGACGTGCTGCGCCACCCGACGGTCGCGAGCAAGCGCTTTCTGATCACGATCGGCGACCGCACGGTCGGTGGCCTGAACAGCCGCGACCAGATGGTCGGGCCGTGGCAGGTGCCGGTGGCCGATTGCGCGGTCACGCTGGCCGACTTCAGCGGCTTCCGCGGCGAGGCGATGAGCATGGGCGAGCGCACGCCGCTGGCTGCTGTCGACGCGCCGGCGTCGGGCCGCATGGCGGTCGGCGAGGCGATCACGAATCTGCTCGCGGCGCCGTTCGAACTCGAACGCGTCAAGCTCAGCTGCAACTGGATGGCGGCCTGCGGCGAGCCCGGCGAAGACGCGGCGCTGTTTGACACGGTGCGCGCGGTCGGCATGGAACTCTGCCCCGCGTTGGGCATCAGCGTGCCGGTCGGCAAGGACAGCCTGTCGATGCGCACGCGCTGGAGCGACGCTGGCGAGGCCAAGCAGGTCACCGCACCGGTCAGCCTGATCGTCACCGCGTTCGCGACGCTGGCCGACGTGCGCGCGACGCTGACGCCGCAGCTGCAGCCCGGCGACACCACGCTGATCCTGATCGACCTGGGTCGCGGCCAGAACCGCATGGCCGGTTCGATGCTGGCGCAGGTGCTGAACCAGTTCGGCTCTCTTTCCAAGGACGGCGTGCCCGACCTCGACGACCCGGCGCAACTCAAGTCGCTCGTCAGCGCGGTCAACGTGTTGCGCGGCCAGGGCCGGCTGCTCGCGTACCACGACCGCAGCGACGGCGGCCTGTGGGCGACGGTCTGCGAGATGGCCTTCGCCGGCCACCTGGGTGTCAGCCTGAACGTCGACATGCTGGTCACCGAGGGCGACGGCATCAGCGACAGCCGCGCCGAGTACGGCGACTCGAAGAACTGGGCCACGCAGGTCGGCGCGCGCCGCACCGAGCTGACGCTGCGTGCGTTGTTCAACGAGGAACTGGGCGCCGTGATCCAGGTGCCGACCCCGGTGCGCAATGAAGTGATGCAGACGTTGCGCGAGCACGGCCTGAGCAAGCACAGCCACTTCATCGGCAAGCCCAATGAGCGCGGCGTGGTGGAGGTCTGGCGCGACGCGAAGTCGGTGTTCAGCGCCCCGTTGCGCGACCTGCACCAGGCCTGGGACGAGGTCAGCTGGCGCATCGCGGCGCTGCGCGACCACCCGGCCTGTGCCGAGGCCGAGCACGCGGCGGTTGGCGCGGTCGACGATGCGGGGCTGCACGTGGCGCTGAGCTTCGACCCGGCGCAGAACGTCGCGGCGCCGTTCATCAACGTGGAGCGTCCGAAGCTGGCGATCCTGCGCGAGCAGGGCGTCAACAGCCACCTCGAGATGAGCTATGCGATGCACCAGGCGGGGTTCGAGACCTACGACGTGCACATGAGCGACCTGCAGACCGGCCGCGCACGCCTGGACCAGTTCAAGGGCTTCGTCGCCTGCGGCGGCTTCAGCTACGGCGACACGCTGGGCGCGGGTGAGGGCTGGGCACGCTCGGTGATGTTCAACCCGGTGCTGGCCGACCAGTTCGCGGCCTTCTTCAACCGTGACGACACCTTCGCGCTGGGCGTGTGCAACGGCTGCCAGATGATGGCGGCGCTGTCACCCATCATCCCCGGCGCCAGCGCCTGGCCGAAGTTCACACGCAACAAGAGCGAGCAGTTCGAGGCGCGGCTGAGCCTGGTCGAGGTGCTCGACAGTCCGTCGATCTTCTTCACCGGCATGGCCGGCAGCCGCTTGCCGGTCGCGGTCGCGCATGGCGAGGGCTTTGCCGACTTCTCGCAGCGCGGCGACGCGAAGGCGGTGCACCGCGCGATGCGCTTCGTGGACCACACCGGCGCGCCGACCGAAACTTACCCGTTCAACCCGAACGGCAGCCCCGACGGCCTGACGGCCGTGACGACGCCGAACGGCCGCTTCACCACGCTGATGCCGCACGCCGAGCGCGTGTTCCGCAACGTGCAGATGAGCTGGACCTCGGGCGACCGCAGCGCCGCCAGCCCGTGGATGCGCATGTTCGGCAACGCCCGGGTCTGGGTGGGCTGACGCGGCGGCGGCCGGGCTGCAAATTTCTTTGAACCTTTTTTGCGCGCGGGGGAATCAACGCTCCAACGGGAGTAGTGGATGCTGCAGGATAGCGACGATGGGGTGGGGAGCTTGCCGGAGGCCAACGAGGGTGGCGAACCGGCGGAGCGGCGGCTGATCGCGCGCATCGTGGCGCAGGATCTGCGCGCGTTCGAACAGCTCTACCGCTCCTACCACGGGCGATTGACGCGCTTCCTCGATCGCATGACGCGCCGGCGTGCGCTGGTCGAAGAAGTACTGAACGACACCCTGCTCGTCGTCTGGAACCGTGCCGACCGCTTCAACGGCACCAGCAAGGTCAGCACCTGGGTCTTCGCGATCGCGTACCGCAAGGCGCTGAAGGCCTTGCAGCGCCAGGACGAGGCCGTCGAGGACGAGGCCCCGGATGCCCGCGCCGCGACCGAGGCCGGCCCGGAGCAGCAGATGCAGCAGCGGCAGGCGAGCGTCGGGCTGGTGCGCGCGCTGGACGCGTTGTCGGTCGACCACCGCATGGTCGTCGAGCTGACCTACTTCCACGACATGGGCTACCGCGAGATCGCGGAGATCGTCGATTGCCCGGTCGACACGGTGAAGACGCGCATGTTTCACGCCCGGCGCAGACTGCGCACCTTGCTCGCCGGCGACGCGGAGGACTGGCTGTGAACGGACGAATCCTGAGATTGGGCGGCGACGAGCACGACATCGTGCAACTGCTGCTGCCCTGGTACGACAGCGGGCGGCTGGACACTGCCGAAGCGGCGCGCGTGGCCGCGCACCTGGGCAGCTGCACGCGCTGCCAGGCGGACGTCGCGTGGCAACGCCAGCTGCGGGGCGCGTTGAGCGCTGCCGCGCCGGCGGGTCGCGCCGACGCGCCTGTCGCCGAGGTCGATCGCGGCTGGGCGGCGCTGCGCGATCGGCTGGATCTCGAAAGGTCGGCGGTGAGGCGTGCGCCGCCGCCATCGCGCAAGCCGTCCCGCACCGCGCCAGCGTGGTGGCGCTGGCTGCTGGCGGCGCAATCGGCGGTCATCGTCGGGCTCGCGGTGCTGGTTGTCGTGATGCTGCCGCGCGACGACGCCTACCGTGCGCTCGGCAGTGCCAATCGAGCCGCCGACGCCAGCATCGTGGTGGTGTTTCGGCCCGACGCGAACGAGGCGCAGATTCGCCAGGCGCTGCGCGACAGCGAAGCGCGCCTCGTCGACGGGCCGACCGTGACCGGCGCCTACCTGCTGGCCGTCGCGCCGGCGCGGCACACGGCGGCCATCGACCGACTGCGGCACGAGGCCGCGGTGCTGCGGGTGGAATCGCTCGCCGCGGGGCCGGCGCGATGACGCGGTTCGTCATCGCCGCGTTGCGCGCGGCTGCGGCCGGCCTCGTCGTGATGTGGGCGGTGGCGCCCGCGTGCGCGCAGACGAGCGAGGAGCCGACCCAGCAGCAGGTGCTGGTGCTGCTGAATCTGCCGGCGCAGCACTTCCGCCCCGACGGCAACTACGCCGGCAGTTACTCGGACGCGGCCGGTCGCGTCGCACGCCGCCGCGTCGCGTCGCAACTCGCGCGCGAGCACGGCCTCACGTTGACCAGCGACTGGCCGATGCCGCTGCTCGGGGTCGACTGTTTCGTGATGCGCGTGCCGCCGGCGGCGTCGCCCGGCGAGATCGCGGCCGAACTGTCGCGCGACACGCGGGTGTCGTGGGCCCAGTCGATGAACGTCTACCGTGCGCAGGGCCACGACGACCCGCTGTTCGGTCTTCAGCCTGCGGCGCAGGAGTGGCAGCTCGCGGCGCTGCACGAAACCGCCAACGGGCGCGAGGTGCGCATCGCGGTCATCGACAGCGGCGTCGAGCGCGCCCACCCCGATCTGGCTCGCCAGATCGAGTCCAGTGAGAACTTCGTGGCGGGCGGGGCGCCGGTCGCCGAGTTGCACGGTACGGCGGTGGCCGGCATCATCGCGGCCCAGGCTGACAACGGCATCGGCATCGTCGGGGTGGCGCCGCAGGCGCGCGTGCTCGCGTTGCGCGCGTGCTGGCAGCAGGCGGTCGACACGACCTTGTGCAACAGCCTGAGCCTGGCGCAGGCGCTGCACTTCGCCATCGACCACGGGGCGCGCATCATCAACATGAGCCTGAGCGGCCCGCCAGATCGTCTGCTCGGCCGCCTGCTCGACAGCGCGCTCGGGCGCGGCATCGCTGTCGTCGCGGCGGTCGATCGCACGGCCCCGGACGGGGGCTTTCCGGCCGCGCACCCCGGTGTGATCGCGGTCGCAGACACGGGGGGCGGTCGCGTCGCGGCGGCGACGGTTGTCGCGCCCGGCCGCGACATCCCGACCAGCGTGCCCGGCGCGCGCTGGGGCGTGGTCTCGGGCACGTCCTATGCCGCGGCGCATGTGAGCGGGCTGCTCGCGTTGCTGCGCGAGGCGCGTGACCGGCGCGGGCTCGCGGCGCTGCCGCTCGCGGCCGCCGCACCCGGCGAGTTCGTGCTGCTGCCCGATGGCCGGATCGATGCGTGCGCATCGTTGAGCCGCGTCGCCGGCGGCTGCAGCTGCGGGTGCACGGCCGCGAGCGCGGTGCCGATGGTCGCGCGGCAGTGACGCGTCCCCGCTGACCTGGCCCGGCCGTCTTGCCCCTGCACCCGAACCGTCTCTGCATGGCCGGGCTGAGCGCGCTGCTCGCGTGCGGCGGCGCGCAGGCCCAGTTCAGCGCCAGCGTCGGCGTCGAGAGCGATCACCGGTTCCGCGGCGTCTCGCTGAGCGACGGCGAACCCGACCTGCGCCTGAGCGTCGCCTACGACCACGCCAGCGGCGTGTTTGCCGGCGCCTCCGCAACGCGCGTGGAATTCATGCTGGGCCGACATTCGACCCAGCTGCTGGGCTACGCCGGCTACGTGACGCGAGGGCCGTTCGACCTGAACGCCGAGGTCGGCGCGACGACGTCGACCTTCAGCGGCAACACGCGCTACGACTACAGCGAGGCGTTCGTCGGCGTGTCGGGCGAGCGCTGGGGCATGCGCGTGTACTACGCACCGGCCTATTTCGGCTTCGACCAGGCCACGGTCTATGCCGAGGTCGACGCGAATGCGCCGCTGACGTCGCGCTGGCGCGTGTTCGGCCACGTCGGTGTGCTCGCGGCAGTGCGCGGGGTCCACAACAGCGACGACCGGAGCCGAGCGCGCTACGACACGCGCCTCGGCATCGGCTGCAGCGTGCTGGACGCGGTCGACGTGCAACTCGCGTGGGTCACGGCCACGCGCGGCGGGCCGTACGTCGTCGAGTACGGGAACCGGCGCCGCACCTGGGTGCTGAGTGCGGTGGCCTCGTTCTGAGGTGAGACGGCGGCGGTGAGCGCGCCGCGTTGAACCGTTTCGCGGCGGCGGGGCATACACCGGTCATGGTGGCCCGCAGCTGTGCGGGGTCCACGTCGTCAACCCCACGGAGCACCGCGATGAACCTGTCCCGCATCAAACTGAAGTGGCTGATCGCCAGCCTGAGCGTCGCCGCGCTCGCCGCCTGCGGCGGCGGTGGCGATTCCGGCCCGGCCGCACCCGCGTCGGGCGTCGGTACGCAGAGCTACGCGGCGACGAACCTGATCAGCGATGTCAACACCAGCAGCAACCCCTACGCCACCAGCAACGTCGACACGCACCTGGTCAACGCGTGGGGCATCGCGTTCAATCCGAACGGCTACGTGTGGGTGGCGAACGCGGGCACGTCGAGCTCGACGCTGTACGACGGCAATGGGGTGATGCAGAGCTTGATCGTCGACATCCCCGCCGGCGCAGCCGGCAGTGCGAACCCGACCGGCATCGTCTTCAACGGCTCGAACGACTTCGTCGTCAGCCAGGCGGGCGCGAGCGGCGCCAGCCCGTTCGTCTTCGTCGGCGAGGCCGGCACGCTGGCCGGGTGGTCGCCCGGCGTGAACCTGAATGCCGCGGTCACGGTCTACGACGGCGCCGCGTCCGGCACGGTCTACAAGGGCCTGGCGCTGGCGAACAGCGCCGGTGCGAACTTCCTGTACGCGACCGATTTCCACAACGCCCGCGTCGACGTGTTCGACGCGAGCTTCACCAAGGTGACGGTCGCGGGCGGCTTCACCGACCCGACGCTGCCAGCGGGCTACGCGCCGTTCGGCATCCAGGCGATCGGCGGCCAGCTCTACGTGACGTTCGCGAAACAGGATGCGGCGGCGCACGACAACGTCAATGGCGCCGGCCTCGGCCTCGTCGACGTGTTCGACGCGACCGGGCATTTCGTCAAGCGCCTGGTCGATGTGGGCGGGCCGCTGAACGCGCCGTGGGGCATGGCGCTGGCACCGGCGAACTTCGGGCCCTTCAGCAATGCGCTGCTGGTCGGCAACTTCGGTGACGGCCGGATCGACGCGTTCGACGCGAGCACCGGCGCCTCGCTCGGCAGCCTGAGCAAGGCGGACGGCACGCCGATCACGGTCACCGGGCTGTGGGGCATCGCGTTCGGCAACGGCATCAACAACCAGCCGCTCAATACCTTGTTCTTCGCCGCCGGCCCGGCGAACGAGACACACGGGGTCTATGGCCGCATCGACGTGCACTGAACGGAGATCACCATGCGAATCAGTGCCTGGAACGAGCTCGGCCACGCCTACCGCAAGATCGGCGACATGGACAACTCGTTCAAGCACCACGAGCGCGCGCTGCAGATCAATCCGCGTCACAAGGGCGCGCACGAGTATCTGGGTGAAGCCTATCTGCAGATCGGCAAGCTCGAGATGGCCGAGCAAGAGTTGAAGGCGCAGATCGAGCGCTACAAGCGCGAGCGCACGAAGTCGGCGTCGATGACCTGAGCGGGCAGCGCGGCGGTCAGCGCCGCCGCGGTCGCGGCATCGGCCGGGAAGAAGGTCTCGAGCGCCAGCTCCGACAGCGTGATCTCGACCGGTGTGCCGAACACCGTCATCGTGCTGATCAGCGAGAGTCGGCCGAGCGGCGTGTCCAGCACCAGCGGCACGACGAACGAGGCGTTCGGCGTGAACGCGGCGGCGCCATCGTGCGCCGGCGCGGGGTAGCTCGCGAGTTCGTCGGCGAGGGCGATCAGCGCCGCGTCCGCAGTCAGCTGAATCTGGTGCTGCAGGCGTTCGAACAGGTGCGCACGCCACTGCGCAAGATTGGCGATGCGTGGTGCGAGGCCCTTCGGGTGCAGGCTGACGTGCAGCACATTGATCGGCGGCTGCAGCAACTCGGGCGCGATGTCCATCTGCAGCAGTGAGGCGGCTGCCTGGTTGTGGAACAGCAGGTTCCAGTGACGGTCGACCGCGAGCGCAGGGAACGGGTCGTGCGCCTTGAGGATCTGTTCGACCGCGGCGCGTGCTGCGCCCAGCGCCGGGTCGTCGAGCCGGCGCTCGCCATACATCGGCGCGAAGCCCGCGGCCGTGAGCAGGCGGTTGCGTTCACGCAAGGGAACCTCCAGGCGGTCCGCGAGGCGCAAGACCATCTCGCGGCTGGGCATGGAGCGGCCGGTCTCGACGAAGCTCAGGTGGCGCGTCGACACATCGGCCTCGCCGGCGAGGTCGAGCTGGCTCAGGCGGCGGCGCTGGCGCCATTCGCGCAGTTGCGCGCCGAAGGTGGGCAGGGCGGCGGTGTTCATGGCGGCCACGATAGCGCAGCGACAGACGCCTCTCCATGACCTGCGAGGTCATGGACGCCTGCACCTTCGGCGCCGAGCATCAACGCATACCGCATGCAGCGGCGGCGCTTGTCGGCGCGGCCTGCAGCGGCTCAGGAGCGATTCATGTCGATCATTCAACCTTCTTCGTTTCTTCGTCGCGTGCTGTTCGCCGATGCGGCCGTGAGCGCCGCGGTCGGCGCGCTGATGGCGCTGGGCGCCGGTGCCTTGGCCAGGCTGCTCGGTTTGCCGGCGCCACTGTTGACGATCGCCGGCGTGGCGCTGTTCCCGTATGCCGCCTACCTCGTCTGGTTGGCCACGCGCACGGCCGTGCCGTCTGCGGCCGTGTGGGTGCCGATCGCGTTGAACGTCGTGTGGGCGCTCGACTGCGGGCTGGTGCTGTTCGCCGCCGGCTTGCACCCGACGGGCTTGGGCGAGGCTTTCGTCGTGGTCCAGATCGTCACGGTGCTGGCGTTCGCCGAGCTCGAGTTCATCGGCCTTCGGCGTGCGCTATCGTTGCCGCGTGCCACCCGAACCCACCTCGCCTGAACGCGCGCGCTTCGACCGACTCGATGCGCTGCGTGCCGTCGCCATCGTCTGGATGGCGGCGTTCCACTTCTGCTTCGACCTGAACCACTTCGGGTTCATTCACCAGAACTTCCGCGTCGACCCGGTGTGGACCGTGCAGCGCAGCTGCATCGTCTCGCTGTTCCTGTTCTGCGCCGGCATCGGCCAGGCCATCGCGATGGCGCAAGGGCAGGGTTGGCCCCGGTTCTGGCGCCGCTGGGCGCAGATCGTCGGCTGCGCGTTGCTGGTCACGCTGGGATCGATGTGGATGTTCCCCAAGAGCTACATCGCGTTCGGCGTGCTGCATTGCATCGCGCTGCTGCTGGTCATCTTGCGCCTGACGGCCGGGGCCGGGCGCGCGCTGTGGCCGATGGGGCTGGTCGCGATCGCGCTGCCGGTGCTCGTGCAGCATCCGTGGTTCGACCTGTCGTGGACCAACTGGATCGGCCTGGTCACCCGCAAGCCGATCACCGAGGACTACGTACCGTTGCTGCCCTGGGTGGGTGTGGCCTGGTGGGGGTTGGCGGCCGGGCAGTGGGTGCTGGCGCGGCGCCGCGCTTGGCTCACCGGTCCGTTGCCCGGCGCATTGCGGCCGCTGGCCGTGCTCGGCCGTTGGAGCCTGAGCTTCTACATGCTGCACCAGCCCGTGCTGATCGGCCTGTTGATGGCGGTGGTCGCGCTGCGCTGACGCTGCAGCCCACGCGTCACGGCGGCTGGAAGGGCGGCGTGCGCACGCGTTCCGGCCGCACGCCGATGCCCACCAGCCGCGCCGGCAAGCGCCGCAGCAGCGGCAGGCGCTGCAGCAGGCGCAGTGGCAGCGGCAAGGTGGTGGGTGCGCTCGCGCCGCTGAGCACCGGCGCGAGCAGCTCCTCGTGGATCGCGATCTGCGCTCGCTGCGTCACGCGTGCCGGCCAGTCGCGGCGGCGCTGCACCGCGGCGAGGTCGTCGGTGCGCAAGTGCCCCTCGCGCAACGCGTCGGCGAGCAGGTTGGATGCGGCCACCGCGTCCTGGATCGCCAGGTTGATGCCCACGCCACCGACCGGCGACATCGCGTGCGCCGCATCGCCGATGCACAGCAGCCCGTCGCGGTACCAGCGCGGCATGCGGCTGACCTGCACGCCGAGCAGCTTGATGTCGTCCCAGCTCGTCAGCGCGGGCAGGGCGTGCGCGAGAAACGGCGCGATGGCAAGCACGCGCGCGCGGAACGCCTCCAGGCCTTCTGCCTGCAGCGCGGCGAAGCTGTCTTTGGGGATGACGTAGGCGCATTGCCAGTAGGTGTCGCGGTTCAGCGTCACCAGCATCGCGCCGGGGCGGATGTAGCCGCCGGTCTGCGCGCGGTCGTGCGCCGGGTCGCGGGCGAGCCGGAACCACAGCACGTCGATGGGCGCGCCGAGGTCGTCGCTGGCCAGGCCCGCGCTGCCGCGCAGCGTCGTGTGGCGGCCATCGGCGGCGACGATGAGGTCGGCGTGCACGGCGTAGCCGCCACCGGCCGTCTGCACATTGACGCCGACGACGGTGCCGCCTTCTTCGATCACACCCAGCGCCGTCGCGCCCCGGTGCAGCGAGAAGTTCGGCAGCTGGCGCGCCTGCTCGGCGATGAAGTCGAGAAAGTCCCACTGCGGCACCAGCACCATGAAGGGCCGCGGTGCGCCGATGTGCGCGAAGTCGGCGATCGTGACCGAGGTGCCGAACACGTCGGCCGTGAGTTCGCGCACCTCGTCATGGGGCAGCGCGAGAAACGCGTCGAGCAATCCGAGGTCGTCCAGCACCGTCAGCGTCGACGGGTGGATGGTGTCGCCGCGGAAGTCGCGCAGAAAGTCGTTGTGCTTCTCGAGCACCAGCACCTGCACGCCGGCGCGCGCCAGCAGGTAGCCCAGCATCAGCCCGGCCGGCCCGCCCCCGGCGATGCAGCACTGGGTGCGATGCGGGATGGTCGGGGTGGCGTCCATGGCGCGATGGTACTTCGCCGTACCATTGGCGGATGAGCAACCAGATCCTGTTCGGCTTCCACGCCGTCACCGTGCGGCTGAAATCGGCGCCGAAGTCCGTGATCGAGATCCATGTCGACGCGACGCGGCGCGACCAGCGCATGAAGCAGTTCGTCGAACGCGCCAAAGACACGGGCGCGAAGCTGATCGACAGCGACGACGACCGGCTGCAAAAGCTTTGCGGCACGCACCGCCACCAGGGCGTGGTGGCGCGGGTGCAACCGATGTCCATCAGCCATTCGCTGGACGACACGCTGGACGGCGTCGACGGCCCGCCGTTGCTGCTGGTGCTGGACGGCATCACCGACCCGCACAACCTCGGCGCCTGTCTGCGCGTGGCCGACGGCGCCGGCGCGCACGCGGTGATCGCGCCGAAGGACCACGCGGTCGGCGTCAACGCCACCGTCGCCAAGGTCGCGAGCGGCGCGGCCGACACGGTGCCCTACTTCATGGTGACCAACCTGGCACGCAGCTTGAATGAGTTGAAGGAGCGCGACATCCAGGTCATCGGCACGTCCGACGACGCGTCGCAATCGTTGTACGACCTCGACCTCACCGGCCCGGTGGCGCTGGTGCTGGGCGCCGAAGGCAGTGGCATGCGCCAGTTGACGAGCAAGACCTGCGACGTGCTGGTGCGGCTGCCGATGGCCGGCGCGGTCGAGAGCCTGAACGTGTCGGTGGCCAGCGGCGTGTGCCTGTACGAGGCCGTGCGTCAACGCCATCACCAGAAACAGAAGAACTGAAAGAGGAACCCCACATGCCGGTCATCGATGTCAAGCACCCGCTCGTCAAGCACAAGGTCGGGCTGCTGCGCGAAAACGAGATCTCGACCAAGAAGTTTCGCGAGCTGACCAACGAACTCGCGCGGCTGCTCGCCTACGAGGCCACCGCCGACTTTCCGCTCGAGAAGACGACGGTGCAGTGCTGGAGCGGCCCGGCCGAGGTCGAGCAGATCAGCGGCAAGAAGGTCACGGTCGTGCCCATCCTGCGCGCCGGCCTGGGCATGCTGGACGGTGTGCTCGACATGATCCCCAGCGCCAAGGTCAGCGTCGTCGGCCTGAGCCGCAACCACGAGACGCTGCAGCCCGAGAACTACTTCGAGAAGTTCGTCGGTCAGCTCGACGAGCGCACCGCGCTGATCATCGACCCGATGCTCGCCACCGCCGGCTCGATGATCGCGACCGTGAGCCTGCTGAAGGCGCGCGGCTGCAAGGACATCCGCGCGCTGGTGCTCGTCGCCGCGCCCGAAGGCGTGAAGGCGTTGAACGACGCCCACCCCGACGTGCGCTGCTGGACCGCGGCGATCGACAGCCACCTGAACGAGGTCGGCTACATCATCCCCGGGCTGGGCGACGCGGGCGACAAGATTTTCGGCACGAAGTAAGGTGTGTGGCGGGTCGTTTTCGGCGACCGCCATTTACCAAACTTGACGCAAAAAGTCTTGTGGCTGCAACATGCGCCACCTAGTCTCGTGGCATGGAAAAGATCCCGCTCCTCCACCGCCTGCGCAAGCTGCCATCGGGCGTGCTCGCCCCGGCTGAAAATCGCCGTCCGTTCCGCCTGTGGATGACGGGCAGCCTCGCGGTCGTGATGGCCGCGGTGATGCCGGTGCGCGACGTGTCGCAGGCCGAACGCAGCCAGCTGATGCGCTTGCTGCGCCACAGCCAGTACGGCGTCAACGAAACCGTGTCGCGCATCGAGGCGATGGCGCGCGACGAGGGCTTGCCGGCGCTCGCGCTGCTGCGCGGTGAACACCCGGTGCTGGTGTTGACCTCGCGTGCCGGCGGCACGCCGGTCGTGATGCAACACGCCGACTCGCACCCTTCGATGCCGCTCAGCGTGATGATCAGCGAGTCCCGCAGCGGCGGTGCCGACGTGCTGGTCGCCAGCTTCGCCGTAGCGCCGGCGACCCAAGGCTGGGCCGATCTGCCCGACGCGGCGGTCGCCGACCTCGCGGCCTTGCCCTCGCTGGTCGACCGGGCCCTGACCTAGTTCAGACCCAACCCAGCCCGCCCACCACCATGCCGAGCGCGACCAGCCAGATCGGGCTGAGCTTGGTGCGCAGCATGACCAGCGCCGTGACGGCGATCAGCGCGAGCGCACCCCAGCGGTGGTCTGCGCTGCGCAGATAGGGTTCGGCGAGCACCCAGCCGGTCGACAGCAGGAGGCCCAGCGTCAAGGGTGTGAGGCCGGTGGTGAACGCGCGCACGCCACGCGTGTCGCGGCGCTGCGAGCCCCAGCGCGTGGCCCAGAGCGACAGCGCGGTCGACGGGATCAGGATGCCGGTCATCGTCGCGAGTGCGCCCAGCGCGCCGGCGACGTTCCAGCCCAGCACCGCGACGAACAGCACGTTGGGCCCCGGTGCCGCCTGCGCGATCGCGATCGACGCGGTGAACTGTGCGTCGGTGAGCCAGTGGTGCTCGGCGACGATGAAGCGGTGCATGTCGGGCACGGTCGTGATCGCGCCACCGACGGCCAGCATGCTCAGCACCAGGAAGTGCGCGAACAGGCCGAGCAAGTCCGAGGGGCTGCTGTTCATGGCCGCAGCTTGGCCCAGGCCACCGCGATGGCGAGCGAGCCCAGGCCCAGGATCACCCACACCAGCGGCAGCCGCAGCCAGGCCGTGGCGAGGATGGTGGCGGCACCGAAGCCCAGGCAGATCGACAGGCCCATCGCGTTGCGCTTCAGCGTCGTCAGCAGCTTCAACCCGGTCGAGATGATCAGCCCGGCCGCCACCGCGCCCATGCCGCGCAGTGCGCCGGTGACGACCGGGTTGTCGGCGTAGTGGCCATACAGGGCGGTCAGCGCGAGCACGATCAGCATGGGTGCGAGCAGCATGCCCGCGAGCGCCGCGAACGCGCCTCGCAGCCCGAAGCAGCGGTCGCCGAACATCAGCGCCAGGTTGACGACGTTGGGCCCGGGCAGCACCTGGCTCACCGCCAGCATCTCGACGAACTGTTCCTTGCTGAGCCAGCGCCGGCGCTCGACCAGCTCGCGCTGGGCCACCGGCAGCACGCCGCCGAAGCCCTGCAGCGACAGGCTGGTGAACGCGGTGAAGAGTTCGAGCTTGGAGCCGGGCGCGGCGAGCGCCTCCGGGGTGGTGGGCGGCAGGGGTGCGGCAGTCATGCGAACACCACCCGGCGCCGTCCCGCCCACAGGCTCAGCGCGATGGCCGCGACCATCCACGCCAGCCCGACCCAGTTCAGCAATTCGTAGCCGTGGTGCGCGATCAGCCAGCCGCCGCTGGCCGCACCGGCGGCCTGGCCGAGGTAGATCGCCGAGGTGTTCAAGGCCATCAGTGCCGGCGCCAGTGCCGGGGCGGCCAGGCCCAGGCGCGCCTGCTGCGTCGAGTTGGACGAGAAGCAGCCGAGTGCCCACGGCACCAGGATCAGCGCCGTGCTGACCAGGCCGATGCCGAGCGGCCACAGCAGCAGCGAGCTCGCGATCAGCAGCATCGCGACCGTGACGGCGGCGTTCGGCCCGACACGGTCGATCACACGCGTCAGCACAATGTTGCCGACCAGGCCGAAGGCGCCGAACCAGACCAGCAGGCCGGTGATCTGTTCGGTGTTGGCACCGAGTCGAAGCTTGTAGTAGGGCGTGAAGTACGAGAACAGCGTGAACTGGCCGGCGCCGAACAGCGCGGTGACCATCACCATCGCCATCAGCACCGGGTGCGTCAGCACGTCCTTCCAGGCGCGCAGCGACAGGGCGGCCGGCCGCACGTCGTCGGGAATCACGCGGTAGACCCAGACCGCGGCGACCAGCGCGAGCGCGCCGATCAGGTCGAAGGCCACGCGCCAGCCGAAGGTCTCGCCTATCCACGCCGACAGGGGCAGGCCCAGCACCGAGGCCACCGACCAGCCGAGAAAGATGAAGGTGATCGCGCGTCCGCGTTCCTGCGGCGCGGTCATGAAGCCGATCGCCGCGGCGGCCTGCGGCGTGAACACCGCAGCCGCGAGCATGGTCAGCGCGCGCACCGGCCAGAGCGCGGCGTAACTCGGCATCAACGCGCACAGCACATGACCCGCACCGTACCAGAGCAGCGCCAGCGCGAGCAGACGCCGGCGGTCGAAGCCAGCGACCCAGCCGGCCAGCACCGGCGCGCCGAAGGCCATCATCGCCGCGGCGATCGCGATCAGCTGGCCGGCGAGGGCGACCGACACCTCCAGCGAACGGGCCATGTCGTTCAGCGTGCCGGCCACCGACATCACGCCGCAGCCGATCACGAAGTTGCCGAACATCAGGGCCCACCTCACGTCGGCCCGCAGTGGTGCGGGCAAAGCCGCGACCGTCATCGCAAGACGCGCAAGGCTTCGGGATTCAGGATGTTGGTCGGGGTCCCGTTGATGAAGTTGACGACGTTCTCGAACGCCGCCTTGAAGTAGAGCTCGTAGCTGTCCTGTTCGACGTAGCCGATGTGCGGTGTGCACACGGCGTTCTCGAGGCGCAGCAGCGGGTGGCCTTGAAGAATCGGCTCGCTCTCGAACACGTCGACCGCCGCCATGCCGGGGCGGCCGCGGTTCAGCGCCGAGACCAGCGCGCCTTCTTCGATCAGCTCGGCGCGCGAGGTGTTCACCAGCAGCGCGGTCGGCTTCATGCGCGACAGCGCGTCGAGCTTGACGATGCCGCGCGTGCTGTCGTGCAGCCGCAGGTGCAGTGAGACGACGTCGCAGGTCTCGAAGAAGTCCTCGCAGCTGGTCGCGGCGACAAAGCCGTCCTGTTCGGCGCGCGCGCGTGCCGACTCGCTGCCCCACACCGCGATGCGCATGCCGAAGGCCTTGCCGTAGCCGGCGACCATCTGGCCGATCTTGCCGTAGCCCCAGATGCCCAGCGTCTTGCCCTTGAGCACCAGCCCCAAGCCGAAGTTGGGCGGCATCGACGCCGCCTTCAACCCCGACTGCTGCCACGCGCCGTGCTTGAGGTTGCCGATGTACTGCGGCAGCCGGCGCATCGCCGCCATGATCAGCGCCCAGGTGAGCTCGGCCGGTGCGACCGGCGAGCCCACGCCCTCGGCCACCGCGATGCCCATGCGGGTGCAGGTCTCGACATCGATGTGCGAGCCGACCTTGCCGGTCTGCGAGATCAGCTTGAGCTTGGGGAGCTTCTCGAGCAGCTGCTTGGGGAACTGCGTGCGTTCGCGGATCAGCACCAGCACCTCGGCGTCGCGCAGCCGCACCGACAGCTGGCCGATGCCCTTGACGGTGTTGGTGAAGACCTTGGCGTTGAGCTGCTCCATCACGGTCGCGCACTTGAGCTTGCGCACCGCGTCCTGGTAGTCGTCGAGGATGATGATGTTCACGGGTCTGCGGGTCGGGTCGGCGCGGGCGCCTTGCCCTTGATTGTGCACGGCCCCGCAGAGGTGGGTAGCATCCGCGCTTCGTACCCATTCCTACAAGAGACAACCATGACCATCACGATGCACTCGGCCAGCGTGCCGATCTTTGTTCGCATGCTTTCCAACGTCGGTGTCTGGCTCGACAAGGCCGAGGCGCATGCCGCGGCGAAGAAGTTCGACACCTCGGTCTATCTGAGCTCGCGCCTCGCGCCCGACATGCTGCCGTTCACGAAGCAGATCCAGATCGCATGCGACACCGTCAAGTTCTGTGTTGCGCGCCTGGCCGGTGTGGACAGCCCGAAGTTCGAGGACAACGAGGCCACGCTGGCCGAGCTGCGCGAACGCATCAGCGCGACGATCGCTTACGTGAAGTCGGTGCCGGCCGCGCAGATCGACGGCAGCGAAGAGAAAGACATCACGCTGCCGCGCCGCGACGGCCCGATCATCATGAAGGGCGAGGCCTATCTCAAGCACTTCGTGCTGCCGAACTTCTTCTTCCACCTGACGACCGCATACGCGCTGCTGCGTCACAACGGGGTCGAGGTTGGGAAGATGGACTTTCTCGGCGCGCCGAAGGGCTGATCGACTCCCGGCTCAGACCTGCCCGAAGAGCGCCTTGCGCTGCGCCGTGTAGTGCCACCACGGCGCGGCCTGTGCGCCACGCATGAAGTCGGTGGCGGCCATGAAGGTGTCGAGCACGCACGGATCTTGGCGCTGGCCGGTGGCGGCGCACAGTTTCTGGTAGAGCACGAAGGCGTCCTTGCCGCGCAGGTCGGCAGGGCGTGCGATGCCGATGCTGCGCAAGTCCTCGGCCAGCGACGGGCCGATGTTGGGCAGCTGCTCCAGCGTTTCGCATTCGGCCGCGCTCGCAGCCTTGGGGGACTTGATCGCGGCCATGGTCGTCTGCCCTACATCATCATGTTGTTGCGGATCAGCCCGACGGCCAGGCCTTCGAGCTCGAACTGGACCTCGCCGGCGTCGGCCCCGGTGGTCGGCACCACGATGGTCTGGAAGTCGGGGTTCTCGGGGATCAGCTCGATGCTGTGGCGCGTGCGGCGAAAGCGCTTCACGGTGACCTCGTCGCCCAGGCGCGCGACGACGATCTGGCCGTTCTTGGCGTCGCTGGCACGCTGCACCGCGAGCAGGTCGCCGTCCATGATGCCGGCATCGCGCATGCTCATGCCGCGCACCTTCAGCAGGTAGTCGGGGCGGCGCGGGAACATGCTCGCTTCCATCAGGTAGGTCTGGTCGATGTGCTCCTGCGCGAGGATGGGGTGGCCCGCTGCGACGCGGCCGACCAGCGGCAGCGTGAGCTGCGCCAGGCTGGGCAAGGGCAGGCTGAACTGCTTGCCGCGCTGCAGGTTCAGCGCCCGCAGTGTTTCGGAGCGCAGCCGGATGCCGCGCGAGGTGCCGCCCACCAGCTCGATCACGCCCTTGCGCGCCAGTGCCTGCAGGTGCTCCTCGGCGGCGTTGGCCGACTTGAACCCCAGCTCGCTGGCGATCTCGGCTCGGGTCGGTGGAGCGCCGGTGCGCTCGATGGCGCTTTGCACCAGCTCGAGAATCTGCTGCTGGCGGTCGGTGAGTTTGGGCGGTTCGTACACTGGGCTTCCTTCGGGTGTTGGATGCCGGGGCGCCTGAAGGCGCTGCCTGACGATTCATCCAGTACCTGTATTTTCATCCAGCTTTGAGAAAAATGCAAAAAGCACCCCACCTCGTCGTGGTTCTGGGCACCGGCGGCACGATCGCCGGCACGTCCGCGCAGCGCGGCGACAATATCGGCTACACCGCGGCGCAGCTCGGGCCCGAGCAACTGGTGCGAGCCGTTCCGGCGCTGGCCGCGGTGCCACTCGAGGTGCGGCAGGTCGCCCAACTCGACAGCAAGGACATGGACTTCGCCACCTGGCGAACGCTGGCGCTGGTGGTGGCCGAACAACTGGCGCGCGCCGAGGTCGCCGGTGTCGTCATCACGCACGGCACCGACACGCTGGAAGAGACCGCCTACTTCTTGCAGCGTGTGCTGGCGCCGGCCAAGCCGGTGGTGCTGACCGCGGCGATGCGTCCCGCCACGGCACTGCTGGCCGACGGCCCGCAGAACCTGCTGGATGCGGTGGGCGTCGCGCGAGCCGACAGCGCGCGCGGCGTGCTCGTGGTGGTCGGCGGCGCCGTTCACAGCGCGATCGACGTGCGCAAGGTCCATCCCTACCGTGTCGATGCGTTCAGCTCGGGCGACGCCGGCGTGCTGGCGCAGATCGAAGAGGGCGTGTTGCGACGCCATCGGGCGTGGCCGGAGGGCTCGGCACTGGGGCTGGAATGCCTGGGGTCGGACGCGGCCGCCTGGCCGCGCGTCGAGATCGTGCACAGCCACGTCAACGCTGGCGACGGGCTGGTGCGCCTGCTGTGCGCCGATGGCGTGCGAGGTCTGGTCGTGGCCTGCACCGGCAATGGCACGCTGCACCACGTGCTGGAGGCCGCGCTGCTGCGCGCGCAGGCGTCAGGGGTCGCCGTCTTGCGCAGCACGCGCTGCCTGGACGGCGCCGTGCTCGACGCGGGCGTGAACCTGCTGCCGAGCGCCGGCGCGTTGACGCCGGTGAAGGCGCGCATCGAGCTGATGTTGCAGCTGATGCGGCGTGCGCCGGCGCCCTAGGGGCGCCGGCCGTGGCGGTCAGGCGACCGTCAGCGTCACTTCGATGTTGCCGCGCGTCGCGTTCGAGTACGGGCACACCTGGTGGGCGGCGTGCACCAGCTTCTCGGCTGCGGCCTTTTCCATGCCGGGGATGGTGACGTTGAGCGCCACCTGGATGCCGAAGCCGGCCGGGATCGGGCCGATGCCCACGTCGGCCTTGATCGAGGTGTCGGCCGGCAACGCGATCTTCTGCGTCATCGCGACGTACTTCATCGCGCCGATGAAGCAGGCCGAATAGCCGGCCGCGAACAACTGCTCGGGATTCGTGCCGACGGCACCGGCGCCACCCATTTCCTTGGGCGTCGTCAGCTTCAGGTCGAGCACGCCGTCGGAGGACTTGGACGTGCCTTCGCGACCGCCGGTCGACGTGGCGTGGGCGGTGTACAGAACTTTGTCGAGCTTCATCGTGGGTTCCTTGTGTTCAAGGGTGGTGGGGGAAAAGGGGGGTCACGCGGCGAGCGCGACCTGGTCGGCGACGTTGGCGCGCAGCGCCTGCAACTGAGCCGTCAACGCGGTCAGCTCGTCCAGCGGGCAGCCGGTGGCGCAGGCGACCGCGATCGGCACGCTTTCGGCCTTGCGGCGCAGCGCGCGGCCGGCGGCCGTCAGGCCGACGATGACGCGGCGCTCGTCGTCGACGGCGCGGGTGCGGGTCAGCAGGCCGGCGGTCTCCATGCGCTTGAGCAGCGGCGTCAGCGTGCCGGAATCGAGAAACAGGCGTTCGCCGAGTTCGCTGACCATCACGCGGTCGGTCTCCCACAACACCAGCAGCACCAGGTATTGCGGGTAGGTCAGTCCGAGCGGCGCCAGCACCGGCTTGTAGAGCTTGGTCATCAGCAGCGAACTCGAATACAACGCGAAGCAAAGCTGGTGGTCCAGGCGCTGCAGGGTCCGTGCGTCGGGCAGCGCCTGATCGGTTCGATGGAGTGGTTTGTTGACCATGGCTCGATTCTATTGAACTGCTGGCAATTAGATTGTGTGCAATGTAAATACCCGTGACGCACGTGCGGGTTTCAGGCCTTGCGCAGCCAGACGCTGAAGCATGACTGCCAGCGTGAGCGTGGCCAGCAGCAGTGGCGCCAGCACACATAGGTAGATCAGGCTGTCAGAGCGCTCCGCAGTCATGCGACGACCTTGCGCAAGGTGATGCGGTCACTCTAGCAGTGGCCGCCTCGTCGCGGCTGCGCGTCTACCCTTGACTCAGGCGCTCGTCGCGTCCAGCTGTGTGCTGAGCTCCAGCCAGCGGGCCTCGAGCCGTTCGATCTCGTCGGCGATCTGCTTCAAGCGCTTGCCGTGCTCGACGCGGGCGGCCGGGGTCAACGCCGGTGCCGCCAACGCGGCTTCGCCCTCAGCGCGGTCGCGGTTCAGCGCGGCCATGCGCGCGTCGACACTGGCGAGTTCCTTGCGCAGCGGCTTGAGGTCGTCGCTGCGCTGCTGGCGTGCCGCGGCGGTCGCCTTGCGGTCGTGGCCACGCGCGGCCGGTGCGGCGGGGGCTGCAGGCGCGGCCCCCACCGGCGCCGGCGCCACCGCGTCGCGCTTGCGCTTGGCCTTGTCGCCGCGCGACTGCTCGCGCGCGGCTTCGCGCGACTGGTCGAGCAGCCACTTCTGGTAGTCGTCGAGGTCGCCGTCGAACGGCTGCACGCCGCCACCCGTGACCAGCCAGAACTCGTCGCAGACCTCGCGCAACAGCGCGCGGTCGTGGCTCACCAGCATCACCGTGCCTTCGAACTCGTTCAGCGCCATCGATAGCGCCTCGCGCGTCGTCAGGTCGAGGTGGTTGGTCGGCTCGTCCATCAGCAACAGGTTGGGGCGCTGCCAGACCAGCATCGCGAGCACGAGGCGCGCCTTCTCGCCGCCCGACAAGGTGCCGACCGGCTGCGAGACCATGTCGCCGACGAAGCGGAACGAGCCGAGGAAGTCGCGCAGCTCCTGCTCGCGCCCGTTCGGGCCTTTGTCGCGCGCGAGGCGGATCATGTGCATCAGCGCGCCGTCGTCGAGCGAGAGCACATCGAGTTCCTGCTGTGCGAAGTAGCCGATCGACAGGCCCTTGCCCTCGGTGACTTCGCCGGCCAGCAGCGGCAGGTCGCCGACGATGGTCTTGACCAACGTCGACTTGCCCTGGCCGTTGGCGCCGAGGATGCCAATGCGTTGGCCGGCCAGCACCGAGCGGTTGATGTTGTCGATGATGCGGGTCTCGCTGCCGTCCTCGGCGCGGTAGCCGCAGGCCATCACCGAGAACGCGAGCATCGGGTTGGGCAGGCTCAGCGGCTCGCGGAACTCGAACTGGAAGTCGGCGCTCGTCAGCACCGGCCCGAGCTTTTCCATGCGCGCCAGCGCCTTCACGCGGCTCTGCGCCTGCTTGGCCTTGCTGGCCTTGGCCTTGAAGCGGTCGATGAATTTCTGCAGGTGCGCCATGCGTTCCTGCTGCTTCGCGAAGTTGGCCTGCGCCTGCAGCATGCGTTCGGCGCGCATCTCTTCGAAGGCGGTGTAGTTGCCGGTGTAGCGCGTCAGTTTGGTCTCGTCCAGGTGCAGCGTGACGTTGGTGATCGCGTCCAGGAACTCGCGGTCGTGGCTGATCACCAGCATCGTGCCGTCGAAGCGCTTCAACCAGGCTTCGAGCCAGACGAGGGCATCGAGGTCCAAGTGGTTGGTCGGCTCGTCGAGCAGCATCAGGTCGGCCGGGCACATCAGCGCGCGGGCCAGCTGCAGCCGCATGCGCCAGCCGCCCGAGAAGCTGTTGACGGGCGCATCGAGTTCACTGGTCTTGAAGCCCAGGCCCAGCAGCATGGCTTGTGCGCGCGGGCGTGCCTCGAAGCCGCCGGCATCGCTGATCGCATGGTGCGCCTCGGCCATCGCGTGGCCGTCGTCGTCGAGCTCAGCCTGTACCAGCTGGGCCTGTGCTTCCATCAACCGTGTGTCGCCTTCGAGCACGAATTCGGTTGCGCCCTGGTCGGTCTCGGGCATCTCTTGCGCGACCTCGCCGATGCGCCAGCGCGGCGGCATGCTCACGTCGCCCGCGTCGGACTGCAGCCGCTTCGTCAGCAGCGAGAACAGCGACGATTTGCCGGCCCCGTTGCGGCCGACCAGGCCGATCTTCTCGCCCGGTTGCAGCACGACGCTGGCCCCGTCGAGCACGAGTTTGACGCCGCGGCGCAGGGAGACATTGTTCAGAACCAGCATGCGCAGACGATCAAGAAGGGGTGAAAGGAAAACAACGGAAGCAGGATCAGGACCAACGCCGCTCGGCCAGCGCCGCACGCGTGATCAGCACGACCTGGTCGTCGCCGGCACTGGTTTCGAGCCAGGCGGTTTCGAGGCGGCGGAACGCGTGCTCGAAATGCGCGCGTTCGTTGCCGATCTCGAGCACCAGCACGGCGTCGACCGTCATGTGCTTGGGCGCGTCGCGAAGAATGGTGCGGACCAGGTCCATGCCGTCGTCGCCGCCGGCCAGGGCCAGCGCGGGTTCGGCCTGGTATTCGGCCGGCAGTGCCTTCATGCTCTGCGTGTTGACATAGGGCGGGTTGCACAGGATCAGGTCGTACGGGCCGCGCACGGCCTTGAACAGATCGGAGCGCAGCAACGTGATGCGCTTGGCCAGCGCGTGCTTGTCGACGTTGATGCGCGCGACCGCGAGCGCGTCTTCGGAGATGTCGGCCGCGTCGACGACGATGTCGGGATAGGCCATCGCGGCGATCACTGCGAGGCTGCCGTTGCCGGTGCACAGGTCCAGCACGGTGTGCGTGGTGTCGCTGAGCCACGCATCCAGCGTGCCCGTGCCTTCGCCGTCGGCCAGCAGTTCGGCGATGAACGAGCGCGGCACGATGGTCCGCTCGTCGACGTAGAACGGCACGTTCTGCAGCCAGGCTTCGCGCGTCAGGTAGGCGGCGGGCTGGCGCGTTGCTATGCGCTGCGTGACAAGGGCTTCGGCTTTCGCCTGCTGGTCAGCGGGCAACTCCTGCTTCGCTTTCGCTTCGAGTGCATCCAGCGGCAGCCCGAGCGCCCACAGCACCAGCCAGGCGGCTTCGTCGAAGGCGTTGGTCGTGCCGTGGCCAAACGAAACGCCCGCCTGTTTGAGGCGGGCGCTCTGCGCGGTGATGAGATCGATGAGCGTCATGTGAGCAGCCGATGCAGGGTGTCGCGGTAGATGTTCTTCAGCGGGTCGAGGCTCGCGACCGCGACACGCTCGTCGATCTTGTGGATGGTGGCGTTGAGCGGGCCGAACTCGATCACCTGCGGGCAGATCTTCGCGATGAAGCGGCCGTCGGAGGTGCCGCCTGTGGTCGAGAGCTCGGGGGTCAGGCCGGTGTTCTCGCGGATGGCCGCGGTGACGGCCTCGCTGAGGTCACCGATGGGCGTCAGGAACGGTTCGCCGCCGAGCGTCCAGGCCAGTTCATAGTCGACGCCGTGCTTGTCGAGCACCGCGTGCACGCGAGACTTCAGTGACTCGGGCGTGGACTCTGTCGAGAAACGGAAGTTGAAGTCGATCACCGCATCGCCGGGAATCACGTTGGTAGCGCCGGTGCCGGCGTGGATGTTCGAAACCTGCCAGCTCGTCGGCGGGAAGTAGGCGTTGCCGTGGTCCCAGGTCGTCGCGACCAGTTCGGCGAGTGCCGGAGCGACCGCGTGAATCGGGTTCTTCGCGAGGTGCGGGTAGGCGATGTGGCCCTGCACGCCGATGACCCGCAACTTGCCCGACAGCGTGCCGCGGCGGCCGTTCTTGATCATGTCGCCGAGCGCGTCGACCGAGGTCGGTTCGCCGACGATGCAGTAGTCGAGCCGCTCGCCGCGTGCGGCCAGCCACTCGCAGACCTTGACCGTGCCGTCGACGGCCGGGCCTTCCTCGTCGCTGGTCAACAAGAAGGCAACCGAGCCGGCGTGATCGGGTGCGGCCGCGACAAATTCTTCGGTGGCCACCACCATCGCCGCGATCGAGGTCTTCATGTCGGCCGCGCCGCGGCCGTAGAGCTGGCCGTCGCGGTGCGTCGGCACGAAGGGGTCGCTGGTCCACTGCGCGAGCGGGCCGGTCGGGACGACGTCGGTGTGACCGGCGAACGCGAGCAGCTTGCCTGCGCTGCCGGCACGGCCACGCCGCACCGCCCACAGATTGGTCACGCGCGCGTTCTCGGGGCCGTGCACCAGCGTTTCGCACGCGAAGCCCATCGCCTTCAGGCGCTCGACGATCAGTGTCTGGCAGCCGCCATCGTCCGGCGTGACGGAGCGGCGCGAAATCAGTGCTTCGGTGAGGTGCAGCGTGCGGGACATGGGGGATGAAGAGGGCGCGTCAGAAGCGGCGCAAGCTGGCCGCGGCGGTGGTGACCGGCTCGGGCCGGACGTCGATCGTCAGTTCGGTGAACACCGCCTGATCGTCTTGTTCTTCGCGCTTGGCCACGATGCGCGTGGCCGATGGCGCGTCGTTTTGCAGGCGCCACATCAGGTTGGTCGGCGAGTCGGCGTAGGCCAGGCCTTCGTCGCGGGTGATGACGCCGGTGTTGATCAGGCGCGCCAGGTCTTGTTCGAAAGTCTGCGAGCCTTCGGTCAGCGACTTTTCCATCGCCTCCTTGACGCCACTGAAGTCGCCCTTTTCGATCAGTTCGGACACCAGCTTGGAGTTGTACATGACCTCGACCGCCGGGATGCGCCCACCGGCCGTGGCGCGTATCAGGCGCTGCGAGACGATGGCCTTCAGGCCCGCGCCCAGGTCGGCCAGCAGGGCAGGGCGCGCCTCGGGCGAGTAGAACGACAGGATGCGGCCGAGCGCGTGGTAGCTGTTGTTCGCGTGCAGGGTGGACAGCACCAGGTGCCCCGACAGCGCGTACGAGATCGCCGCCGTCATCGTCTCGCGGTCGCGGATTTCGCCGATCATGATGACGTCGGGCGCCTGGCGCAGCGCGTTCTTCAGGCCGATCTGCAGCGATTGCGTGTCGCGCCCGACCTCGCGCTGGTTGACGACCGACTTCTTGTTGTGGAACAGGAACTCGATCGGGTCCTCGATCGTCAGGATGTGGCCGGCCAGCTGCTGGTTGCGCTGCTCCAGCATCGCGGCCAGCGTCGTGCTCTTGCCGGCACCGGTCGCGCCCACCATCAGGATCAGCCCGCGCTTGTCGAGCACCATCGTGTTCAGCGACGTCGGCACGTTCAGGCTCTCGAGCGTCGGGATCACGAACGGGATGCAGCGGAACACCGCGGCGATGGTGCCGCGCTGCTTGAAGGCGCTCAAGCGGAAGCTGCCGACGCCGGGCAGGCTCACACCCAGGTTGAGCTCGCCGGTGTCGTCGAGCTCTTCGAGCTGGGTCGGCGTCAGCAGTTCGGCGAGCAGCTGGCGCGGCTGCAGGTGCGTGAGCGGCTGGTCGCTGAGCTGCAGCAGCTGGCCGTTGATCTTGATCAGGATCGGCGAGCTGGCCGAGAGGTAGACGTCGGACGCACCCTTCTCGGACATCAGCCGCAGCACGCGTTCCATGTTTCCACCGCTCATGGGGATCCTCTCGGCATTCGTTTGAAGAAGAGACTCAGTCGCGCAACAGGTCGTTGATGCTGGTCTTGGAGCGCGTCTGCGCGTCCACCCGCTTCACGATCACGGCACAGTACAGGCTGTAGGCGCCGCCGGCCTTGGGCAGGTTGCCGCTGACGACGACCGACCCGCTGGGCACACGCCCGTAGCTGGTCTCGCCGGTCGAGCGATCATAGATGGGCGTGCTCTGGCCGATGTACACGCCCATGCCCAGCACCGAGTTCTCTTCGACGATCACGCCTTCGACGACCTCGGAGCGCGCGCCGATGAAGCAGTTGTCCTCGATGATGGTCGGGTTGGCCTGCAAGGGTTCGAGCACGCCGCCGATGCCGACGCCGCCGCTCAAATGCACGTTCTTGCCGATCTGCGCGCACGAGCCGACGGTGGCCCAGGCGTCGACCATCGTGCCTTCGTCGACATAGGCACCGATGTTCACGAACGAGGGCATCAGGATCGCGCCCTTCGCGATGTAGCTGCCACGCCGCGCGACCGCCGGCGGCACGACGCGCACGCCGGTTTCGCGCATCTCGGCTTCGGTGAGGTGGGCGAACTTGGTCGGCACCTTGTCGTAGAAGCCGAGGTCGCCGGCGTGCATGATCTTGTTGTCGTTCAGGCGAAAGCTCAGCAGCACCGCCTTCTTGACCCACTGGTTCACGGTCCACTGGCCCACGCCCTGGCGCTCGGCGACGCGCAGCCGGCCGCCGTTCAGGTCGGAGATCACGGCCTCGACCGCTTCGAAGATCTTCGGGCTGTTGCCGGCGTTGATCGAGGCGCGGCTTTCCCAGGCCATTTCGATGATGCTTTGCAGTTCGCTGGTGGGGGTCATGGTCGGTTCAGAGGGTTCGGGTGTAGGAAACGATGCGGTGTGCGGCCTCCAGGCATTCCTCGGCCGGGGCCACCAGCGCGAGGCGGATGCGGCCGGCGCCGGGGTTGCTGCCGTTTGATTCGCGCGCCAGCAGGCTGCCGGGCAGCACGGCCACATTGTATTGAGCGAGCAGGCCTTGCGCGAACGCGATGTCGTCGAGGCCGTGACGCGACACATCGGCCCACAGGTAGAAGCCGGCATCCGGCAGCGCGACGTTCACCACGTCGGCCAGCACCGGGGTGACCTGCGCGAACTTGGTGCGGTACTGCTGGCGGTTGTCGACCACGTGTGCCTCGTCGTTCCAGGCTGCGATGCTGGCCTGCTGGATGACCGGGTTCATCGCGCTGCCGTGGTAGGTGCGGTAGAGCAGAAACGGCTTGATCAGCGCGGCGTCGCCGGCGACGAAGCCCGAGCGCATGCCGGGCACGTTGGAGCGCTTGCTCAGGCTGGTGAACGCGATCAGGTTGCGGAAGTCGCGGCGGCCCAGTGCGGTCGCGGCCTCGAGCGAACCGAGCGGCGGCTCGTCGCGAAAGTAGATCTCGGAATAGCACTCGTCCGATGCGATCACGAAGCCGAAGCGGTCGCTGAGCTCGAACAAGCGCTTCCACTCGGCCAGCGGCATCACCGCGCCGGTCGGGTTGCCGGGCGAGCAGACATAGAGCAATTGCGTGCGGGCCCAGATGCCGTCGGAGACGCTGTCCCAGTCGGCCGCGAAATTGCGCGCCGGGTCGCTGTTGACGAAGGCGGTCTGCGCGCCCGCGAGCAGCGCCGCGCCCTCGTAGATTTGGTAGAACGGGTTGGGACAGACCACGGTCGCGCCGGGCCGGGTCGGGTCGATCACGGTTTGCGCCAGCGCGAACAGCGCCTCGCGCGAGCCACCGACCGGCAGCACCTGCGTGGCGGCGTCGACGGCCACGCCGCCGTAGCGGCGCGCGATCCAGCCGGCCATGGCCTCGCGCAAGGCGGGTTCGCCGGCGGTGGCCGGGTAGCTCGCCAGACCCTTGAGGTTGTCGGCCAGGGCGCGCTTGATGAACTCGGGCGTCGCGTGCTTGGGCTCGCCAATCCCCAGCGCAATGGGCTTGAGCGCCGGATTCGGGACGATGTCTTGGGTCAGCGCGCGCAGGCGCTCGAACGGGTAGGGGTGGAGCTTGGCGAGCAGCGGATTCATGCGCCGATTATCGGGGACCGGCGCGGCGTCGTAGGACAACGCCGACCGCGGCACGCGCCCACGACTGCTGGCGGCTCACGGGCATGGCCTCTATCGTGCATGTACTGTCGCGCCGCCGTGCTCGGGCCGGCGCCAGCCCTTCCGGTCGTCGCTCCGCCGGCCCCTTCTCTTTGCGGACATCTTCATGCTCATCAAGATCGGCTACGACATCGAGTTGACCATCGCTCCCCCGATGGCGCTGATCTGCCTGCTGCGCGTGCACCCGTCGCGGCAGCACGACCTGCAGTCGCCGGAGTTCATCGACACCTGGCCGGGCCTGCCGGTCGAGGAGTACCTCGACGCGTTCGGCAACCAGTGCATGCGCATCAACGCGCCGCTGGGCGTGAACCAGGTGCGGTTTCGCAGCGAGGCGGTGGTGTTCGACTCCGGCCTGCTCGACGAGGTCGACTGGACCGCCTACCAGCACGATCCGACCGAGTTGCCGACCGCGACGCTGCAGTTTCTGCTGCCCAGCCGCTATTGCGAGGTCGACAGCGAGTTGCTGCAGTTCGCCTGGAACCAGTTCGGCCAGACGCCGAAGGGCCGGCCGCGCGTGCAGGCCATCTGCGATTTCGTGCACCAGCACATCAAATTCGACTACAGCGCCGCGCGCGCCACGCGCACCGCGGTCGACGGCTTTCGCGAGCGCATCGGCGTGTGCCGCGACTACACCCACCTGGCGATCACGCTGTGCCGCTGCATGAACATCCCGGCGCGCTACGCGACCGGCTACCTCGGCGACATCGGCGTTCCGGCCGTGCCGGGGCCGATGGATTTCAGCGCCTGGTTCGAGGTCTTTCTCGGCGACCGCTGGTACACGATGGACGCGCGCCACAACAAGCAGCGCATCGGCCGCATCGTGATGGGGCGCGGCCGCGATGCCGGCGACGTGCCGATCACGATGGCATTCGGGCAGAACACACTGACGCGCTTCGAGGTCACGACCTACGAGGTCGACGCGCAAGGCGTCGCTGTCCCCGTCTGAGCCGGCAACGGCCGCTACAGCAAGCCGGTCGCTGCCTCAAACTTGGGCATCTCGACCACCGGCTGCGGCTTCCAGCCCTTCTTGCGGTATTCGGCGACCACGTTGGTGTAGATGCCGCCGCGCACGTACCACTTCGCGGTCAGCCGAACGAAGCGCGGGTTCGTCGCCTTCACGATGTCGTCGACGATGTCGTTCGTGACCTTCTCGTGGAACGCGCCTTCGTTGCGGAAGCTCCACATGTACATCTTCAGGCTCTTCAGCTCGACACAGAGCTTGTCGGCCACCATGTCGATCGTGAAGTGCGCGAAGTCGGGCTGGCCGGTCAGCGGGCAGTGGCAGGTGAACTCGGGGATCTGGAACTGGATCGCGTAGTCGCGCTTGGGCGCCGGGTTCGCGAACACCTGCAGGTCCTTGCTCGGCACGCTCGGCGGGTTGGCGGGGACGGGGCGGGAGGTGGCTGCTGTGGGAAGAGCGGACTTGGCCATCGTGGTCACGTTTGGAGAGGTTCGGAACAAGGTCGCGATGCTATCATCCGCGCTGCTCACGAGCCCGCAGATTGCGGGTTTTATTCAAATAAATCAAGCACTTAGGCGCCAGCCTGTCATCCGTCCATGCGCCTGAACTCGATCAAGCTCTCCGGATTCAAGTCCTTCGCCGAGCCCACCAACTTCCAGCTGCCGGGCCAACTCGTCGGCGTGGTCGGGCCGAACGGCTGCGGCAAGTCCAACATCATGGACGCGGTGCGCTGGGTGCTGGGCGAGAGCAAGGCCAGCGAGCTGCGTGGTGAGTCGATGCAGGACGTGATCTTCAATGGCTCGGGCCTGCGCAAGCCGGCCAGCCGCTCCAGCGTCGAGCTCGTGTTCAGCAACGAAGACGGCCGCGCCGGCGGCCAGTGGAACCGCTTCGCTGAGATCGCCGTGAAGCGCGTGCTGACGCGCGACGGCACCAGCAGCTACTTCATCAACAACCAGCCGGTGCGGCGCCGTGACGTGCAGGACGTGTTTCTCGGCACCGGGCTGGGCCCGCGCGCCTACGCCATCATCGGCCAGGGCACGATCAGCCGCATCATCGAGAGCAAGCCCGAAGAGTTGCGCCTGTTCCTCGAAGAAGCCGCCGGCGTGTCCAAGTACAAGGAACGCCGCCGCGAGACCGAGAACCGGTTGAAGGACACGCGCGAGAACCTGACCCGCGTCGAAGACATCTTGCGCGAGCTCAACAGCAACCTCGACAAGCTCGAAAAGCAGGCCGAGGTCGCGACGCAGTACCGCGGCCTGCAGACCGCCGGCGAACTGAAGCTGCACCAGCTGTGGTTTCTGAAGCACCGCGACGCGGCCAGCGAAGAGGCGCGCGTCAAGAAGGCCGTCAGCGAGGCGACCAACGCGCTCGAAGCGCGCACCGCCGAGCTGCGCCACGGCGAGGCCGAGCTCGAGACCATCCGCCAGGCGCATTACGCCGTCGGTGACGAGTTGCACGAGTCGCAGGCCTCGCTGAACGAGGCTGCGCTCGAAGTCAGCCGGCTCGAGGAGCGCATCCGTTACGTCGTCGAAGGCCGCGCCCGGGTCGAGCAGCGCCTGCTGGAGCTGAAGGCGCAGAACGAGCAATGGGGCCAGCGCCAGGCCGACGCACAGACCGAGCTGGAACAGATCGCCGAACAGATCGCGACCGCCGACGAAGAAGGCGAGATGCTCGCCGCGCAGGCCGAGGAACAGGCCGGCAACCTGCCCAGCTTCGAGGATGCGGTGCGCGCGGCGCAGAACCTGAGCAACGAGCAGCGCGCCAAGGTCGCCGCGGTGCAGCAGCAGATCCAGGTGCTCGCGGCCGAGAGCCGCAATGTCGAAGACCAGCGCCGTCAGTTCAACGCGCGGCGCGACAAGCTCGGTGCCGAGAAAAGCCAGCTCGCCGCGCCGGACGAAGCCCGCCTGGCCGAGCTGAAGCAGCAGTTCAGCGCCGCCGAAGAAGCGCAGGCGGTGGCCGACGAGCGCTTGCACGAATTGGGCGAACAGGTGCCGGTGCTCGACGACGCGCGCCGCGCCAAGCAGGACGCGGTGAACGCCGAAGGCAGCAAGCAGGCCGACCTGAGCGCGCGCCTCGACGCCTTGCGCGCGCTGCAAGAAAAGGTGCAGACCGAGGGCAAGCTCAAGCCCTGGCTGGCCAAGCACGGCCTGGATGGCATCAAGGGCCTGTGGACCAAGATCCACATCGAGGCCGGCTGGGAGCCAGCGCTCGAAGCCGCGCTGCGCGAGCGCATGGGCGCACTCGAGGTCGGCCGGCTCGAGACCGTGCGCGCCTTCGCCAGCGACGCCCCGCCGGCGCGGCTGGCCTTCTACACGCCGCCGCAGGCGGCGATCGCGAACACGCACCAGACGCTGTCGCGCCTGTCCGACCTGCTGCGTCTGAACGACGCCGGCATGAAGGCCTTGTTGAACGACTGGCTCGAAGGCGTCTACACCGCGGCCGACATCGACGAGGCGCTGGCCTCGCGCAGCAAGCTGACGCACGGCGAAGTCATCATGACGCGCGACGGCCACGCGGTGAGTCAATTTGGCGTGAGCTTCTATGCACCCGATTCCGAGCAGGCCGGCATGCTGGCCCGCGCGCAGGAGATCGAGAACCTGGAGCGCCAGCTGCGCGCGCAGGTGTTGATCGCGGAAGAGTCGCGCAGCGCGCTGATCCGCGCCGAAGCGGCCTACACCGAGGCCTCGCAGCGCCTCGTCGTCGTGCGCCGCGAAGCGGGCGAGACGCAGACGCGCGCGCACCAGTTGCAGGTCGAGTGGCTGCGGCTGTCGCAGCAGGCCGAACAGACCAGCACGCGCCGCGCCCAACTCGACGAGGAACTCGCCGAACTCGATGGCCAGCTCGAAGAACTGGCCGAGCGCAACGCGACTGGCGAGGCGCGTTTCGAAGAACTCGACATGCAGCTCGCGACCACGCAGGAGCGCCACGCCGAGCTCGACGACGCGGTCATCAACGCCGAGCGCAAGCTGGCCGACGCGCGCGAGCAGTTGCGTGCGCTGGAGCGGCAATCGCAGGAGGCACAGTTCTCGGCGCGCGCACTCGGTGCGCGCCGCGGCGAGTTGCAGCGCGGCATCGAGACCGCGGCGCAGCAGCTTGCCGGCAACCAACAGTCGCATGCGCAGCTGCAGGAAGAGCTGGCCCGCCTGACCGACGCCGCCGCGCAGGCCGGGCTGCAGACCGCGCTCGCGCTGCGGCTGGAGCGCGAAGCCGCGCTCGGCGCCAAGCGCAGCGAGTACGACGACCTGACGCAGCGCCTGCGGCGCGCCGATGAGCAGCGTCTGCAGCACGAGCAAAGCCTGCAACCGCTGCGCGACCGCATCACCAAGCTGCAGCTCGAAGAGCAGGCCGCTCAGCTGGGCGGCGCGCAATACCTCGACCAGCTCGTCGCCGCGAACGTCGACTTCGAAGTGTTGTCGGCCGGCATCGAGCAGGACGGCGTCAAGCTGACCGGCCTGCAAAGCGAGATCGACCGCATCAACCGCGAGATCAACGCGCTCGGTGCCGTCAACCTCGCGGCGCTCGACGAGCTGACCGCGTCGCGTGAGCGCAAGACCTTCCTGGACGCGCAGAACGCCGACCTGGTCGAGGCGATGACGACACTCGAAGACGCGATCCACAAGATCGACCTCGAAACCCGTGACCTGCTGGCCAGCACCTTCGACCAGGTCAACGGCCACTTCGGCCGCATGTTCCCCGAGCTGTTCGGCGGTGGCAATGCCAAGCTGGTGATGACCGGCGACGAGATCCTCGACGCCGGCGTGCAGGTGATGGCCCAGCCGCCGGGCAAGAAGAACAGCACCATCCACCTGCTGTCGGGTGGCGAGAAGGCGCTGACCGCGATCGCGCTGGTGTTCGCGATCTTCCAGCTCAACCCCGCGCCGTTCTGCCTGCTGGACGAGGTCGACGCGCCGCTGGACGACGCCAACACCGAGCGCTATGCCAAGTTGGTGAAACAGATGTCGCAGAGCACGCAATTCCTGTTCATCAGCCACAACAAGATCGCGATGGAGATGGCCGAGCAACTGATCGGCGTGACCATGCAGGAGCAGGGCGTGTCGCGCATCGTCACGGTCGACATGGACGCCGCGGTCAGCCTGGCGGAAGCCGCGTGATGAGCGCACTGGAACGGCCATGAGCAACACCCTGACGGTCGCGCTCGCCTCGCTCGCCGGTGTCGTGCTCGCCGGCATCGTCGCGCAAGGTGCCTGGGCGGCGCGCAAGGCCGGCCCGAAGCGCGCGGCCATGCAGCCGACGCCTGCGGAGCCGCGCGAGCCCGTGATGGACGCATTGAATGCGGACGCCGACGCGGCACCCGCCGACGCCTTGCCCGCCGCACCGGAACGCCGCGCCAGCAAGCGCATCGTGCAGCGCCTGGACGCGCTGATCGACGCGATCGCGACGCTGACGCTGGAGGCACCGATCAGCGGCGCGACCGCGCTGACGCACCTGCCGAGCACGCGCCGTGCCGGCGGCAAGCCGTTCATGATCGAAGGCCTGAACGCCGAGACCGGGGAGTGGGAGTTCCCCGTTGCCGGCCAGCGCTACGGCGAGTTTCAGGCCGGCGTGCAACTCGCCAACCGCACCGGTGCGCTGAACGAGATCGAATACTCCGAGTTCGTGCAGAAGATCCAGGTCTTTGCCGAAGGCATCGGCGCGTTCGGCCAGTTCCCCGACATGCTCGAAGCGGTGGCCGCGGCACGCGAGCTCGATCATTTCGCCAGCGAGCACGACGCGCAGCTCGCGGTGCGCCTGCAGGCGCGCGCAGCAGCGTGGAGCGTCGGCTACATCCAGCAGCACGCCGGGCGCCACGGCTTCGTGCCGGGCGTGGTGCCGGGCCGGTTGGTGTTGCCCTCGGCCGACGAGGGCGCGCCGCCGGTGCTGACGCTGACCTTCGACTCGCAGGCAGCGCTGGCCGACGACCCCAACCTGTCGGCGGTGCGCGACGTGACGCTCAGCTTCGACGTGCCGCAGACCGACCCGTCGGTGCAGCCTTTCGTCGCATGGCAGGCGAGCGCGCAGGCGTTGTCGCTGGGCATGGACGCGGGCATCGTCGACGACAACGGCCAGGCGCTGAGCTCCGCCGGCTTTGCCGCGATCGGCAACGAGTTGGGGCAGCTCTATGCCGCGCTCGAAGGGCGCGACCTGGCGGCCGGTTCGCCGGCGGCGCGGCGCCTCTTCAGTTGACGTGGCGAGCTGGTCGATGAACAAGGCCACGCTGCAGGACGTGATGAATAAGTCGGCCGCACCTGTCTAAACTTCGGGCATGCCCGAACAAGACCCCTCCAAGCGCGCCGCCGCGCTGCGCGAACAGCTGCAGCGCGAAGCGCACCGCTACTACGTTCTCGACGACCCGCAGATCCCCGATGCCGAGTACGACCGGCTGTTCCAGGAACTGCAGGCGATCGAGGCTGCCCACCCCGAATTGCTGACGCCCGACTCGCCGACGCAGCGCGTGATCGGTGCGGTGCTCGACGGTCTGACGCCGGTGCAGCACCAGGTCGCGATGCTGTCCATCCACACCGAAACCGACACGACGCCGGCCGGCGCCGAGAAGTTCGACGCGCGTGTGCGCAAGGCGCTCGCGCTCGCCGACGACGCGCCGCCGGTGGCCTACAACGCCGAGCTGAAGTTCGACGGCCTGGCGATCAACCTGCGCTACGAGCACGGCGAGCTGGTGCAGGCCGCCACGCGCGGCGACGGCGAGACCGGCGAGGACGTGACGCACACCGTGCGCATGATCGCTACCGTGCCCAAGCGGCTGCGCGGCGCCGATGCGGTTCAGGCGCCGGTCATCGAGGTGCGCGGCGAGGTCTTCATGCGGCGCGACGATTTCGAGGCGCTCAACGAGCGCCAGCGCAAGCTGATCGAAGGCGGCGCGAAGAACGAGAAGACCTTCGTGAACCCGCGCAACGCCGCGGCCGGCGTGGTGCGCCAGCTCGACGCCGGCAAGGCCGCCAAGCGGCCGCTGAGCTTCTTCGCGTACGCGCTCGGCGAAGTCGTCGGCTGGGAAGTGCCCGGCACGCAGCACGGCCTGGGCGCGGCGTTCAAGAAGATGGGGCTGCCGGTCAACGCCGACAGCCAGGTCGTGCAAGGCGCCGAAGGCCTGATCCGCTATCACCAGCAGATCGCCGCACGCCGCGATGCGTTGCCGTTCGACATCGACGGCGTGGTTTACAAGATCGACGACCGTGCGCTGCAGGAGCAGCTCGGCTTCAAGTCGCGCGAGCCGCGCTGGGCGGTCGCGCACAAGTACCCGGCGCAGGAGCAGATGACGCTGCTGCAGGACATCGACGTTCAGGTCGGTCGCACCGGCAAGCTCACGCCGGTGGCCAAGCTGGTGCCGGTGTTCGTCGGTGGCACGACGGTCAGCAACGCGACGCTGCACAACCAGGACGAGATCGACCGCAAGGACGTGCGCATCGGCGACACCGTGATCGTGCGCCGTGCCGGCGACGTGATCCCCGAGGTCGTCGGCATGGTGGCCGACAAACGGCCGGCCGATGCGCAACGCTTCGATCTGTACGCACGTCTCGGCGGCCAATGCCCGGTCTGCGGCAGCGAGATCACGCGCGAGGAGGGCGAGGTCGACTGGCGCTGCTCGGGCGGCCTGTTCTGCGCCGCGCAGCGCAAGCAGGCGATCCTGCATTTCGCGGGTCGGCGCGCGATGGACGTCGAAGGACTGGGCGACAAGCTCGTCGACCAGCTGGTCGACGCCGGCATCGTGCGCACGCTGCCCGAGCTCTACAAACTGGGCGTCGCGAAACTGTCGGCGCTGGAGCGCATGGCCGAGAAGAGCGCACAGAACCTCGTCGACGGGCTGGAGAAGAGCAAGCAGACGACGTTGGCGCGCTTTCTGTACGCGTTGGGCATCCGGCACGTGGGCGAGACGACCGCGAAAGACCTGGCCAAGCACTTCGGGCAGCTCGACCGCGTGCTCGATGCGAGCGAGGCGCAGCTGCTCGAAGTCAACGACGTCGGGCCCATCGTCGCGCAAAGCATCCACACCTTTTTCGCGCAGCCGCACAACCGCGAGATCGTCGAGCAGCTGCGCGCTTGTGGCATCACCTGGACCGAGAGCGACGGCACCGCCGACACCACGCCGAAGCCGCTGCTGGGCCAGACCTTCGTGCTCACCGGCACGCTGCCGACGCTGTCGCGCGATGCGGCCAAGGACATGCTCGAGGCCGCCGGCGCCAAGGTCAGCGGCTCGGTGTCGAAGAAGACGCACTACGTGGTGGCCGGCGAGGAGGCCGGCAGCAAGCTCGACAAGGCGGTCGAGCTGGGTGTGCCGGTGCTGGACGAAGCGGGGATGCTCGCGCTGCTGAAAGCCGGCACGTGATGGCGGCGTGGTGGGCGGACCTGCAGGCGCGTGCCGACCAGGCGTCGGTGCGGCCGCGCGACGCGCTGCGCGCGACAAGGGATGACGTCGTCGTCGGATCGATCGAGTCGGCGCTGGCGCAACGCATGGTCGATGCCGGGCTGCCGATCAAGGCGGCGGCCGGTGGCTGGCGCATCGACGCGGTCCCGCTGGACACGGCCTTTGCACGCATCGCCGGCTGGCTGCGCGAACAAGGTCTGGCCTCCGCCTGGCGCGACGAGTTGCTGAGCGTCACCGACGCGGGCGGCGCCGCGGTCGGCGCGATCGAGCGCGCCGCCGTGCGCCCGCTGGGCATCGCGACGCGCGCGGTGCACCTGGTCGGCTGGGCCGAGCAGGGCGGCATGTGGGTGCAGCAGCGGGCCTTCGACAAGGCCACCGACCCGGGCCAGTGGGACACGCTGATGGGCGGCCTGATGGCGGCCGACGAAACCGTTGCCACGACGCTGGCGCGCGAGACCTGGGAAGAGGCCGGGCTGCACATCGCCGAGTTGCGCGAGGTGACGGCCCGCGGACAGCTCACGGTGCGCCGGCCGGTGAGCAACGGCTACATGGTCGAGCACATCCACGTGCACGAGGCGGTGGTTCCCGCCAGCCTGACGCCGGTGAACCAGGACGGCGAGGTGGCGGCGTTCGAATGGCTGAGCCTCGACGACCTGCGCGAGCGTCTGCAGGCCGGTGCTTTCACGCTCGAAGCGGCGCTGATCCTGGCGAAGGCGCTGACAGGGCGACCATGAGGGTGGCGACACCGCGACTCCGCGAAGATTCTTAATTTCTGTATTGACAGAAATAAAAGGCGGGTTCACGATGACGCCATGGACCTCTCACCCAACCTCTCGCGCTTCGTCCTGCACTGGGGCGAAATGGGCACCCGCTGGGGCGTGAACCGCACCGTCGCGCAGATCCACGCGCTGCTCTACATCACCGGCCGGCCCATGCATGCTGAAGAGATCGCCGACACGCTGGCGGTTGCGCGCTCCAACGTCAGCAACAGCATCCGCGAGTTGCAGGGCTGGAACCTGATCAAGCTGGTGCACCTGGCCGGCGACCGGCGCGATCACTTCGAGACCTCGACGCAGGTCTGGGAGCTGCTGCGCATCATCGTGCGCGAACGCCAGCGGCGCGAGATCGCGCCGACCGTCGAGGTGTTGCGCGGCCTGCTCGCCGAACCGTCGATCACCAAGGAACCCACCGAGGCGCGGCTGCGCATGCGCGAGACGCTGGAACTGCTGGAAACACTCACTGCCTGGAGCGACGAAATGCTCAAGCTCGACACCGCGACGCTGACCAAGGTGCTCAAGCTCGGCGCGCGCATCAAGAAGCTGATCGGCAGCGACGCGGGCAAGGGCGCGCGCGACGGCGAACTTACCGCGGCGCACCTGCTCGGGCCTTGAAAATTTTTTGACAAGCTGGTTCTGTCAATACAGAAATAAGCGGGGAAGAAAATGTCCGCCAACTATCCATTGACCTTGCTCTACGACGCCCAATGCCCGGTGTGTTCGCTCGAGATGGATCACTTGCGCGAACGTTGCACCGACGGCCGACTGCGCTTCGTCGACATCTCGCAGCCGGGCTTCGACGCGGTCCACTACGGGGCGACGCTGGCGGCGATGGACGCGGAGATCCACGGCGTGCGGCCCGATGGCTCGCTGCTCAAGGGCGTCGAGGTGCTGCGGCTCGCGTACGCAGCGGCCGGGCTCGGCTGGGTGATGCGGCCGACCGGTTGGGCGCCGCTGCGGCCGGCCTTCGACGCCGGCTACCGCTTGTTCGCTCGCCACCGGCGGCGCATCTCGGCTGTCGCCGCACCGCTGATCGCCACGATCCGCACACAGCGCGCGCGGCGTGTCGCCAAGGCGATGCGCGACTGCCAAGCCGGCGCGTGCGAGGTCTCGCGTTCCAACGATTCCGGGAGTTCATCATGAGGGTTCTCGTTTGCGGTGCCACCGGTTGTGTCGGGGCGGCGGTCGCGAGTGCGTTGCGTGCGCGCGGCCACCAGGTGGTGGCGGGGTCGCGCGATGCGGTCGACGGGCCGCACAGCCTGCGCGTCGACTACATGGAGCTGGTCGCGCCGACCGAATGGGCGCGGCGCCTGGGCGAACAGCGCATCGAGGGGGTCGTGAACTGTGTCGGCATCCTCATTCCCGATCAGGGCCAGAGCTTCGAACGCGTGCACGCGCAAGGACCGATCGAGCTGTTCCGTGGCGCGGCCTTGGCCGGCGTGAGGCGCGTGCTGCAGGTGTCGGCGCTCGGCGTCGGCAGTGGTGCGGCCAGCCTCGCGACCGCGTACCTGCACAGTAAGCTGCTGGCCGACGACGCACTCGCGGCCTTGCCGCTGGACGCCGCGGTGCTGCGCCCGTCGCTGGTGTACGGTCCGCGCAGCCAGAGCGCACGCCTGTTCGCGACGCTCGCGAGTCTGCCGGTCATCGGCCTGCCGGGCCGCGGTGCGCAACGGGTGCAACCGGTGCACGTGTTCGAGCTCGCCGAAGCGATGGTGCGGTTGATCGAACAGCGCGAGCCCATCAAGGGGGTTCATGAGCTGGCGGGGCCGGCTGCGCTCAGCTACCGCGAGATGCTCGCCGCCTACCGCCGCGCGCAAGGCCTGGGCGACGCCGTGTGGCTGCCGCTGCCGATGGGGCTGATGAAGCTTGCCGCGCTCGCCGCCGAGGCCTTGCCGCAAAAGGTCTTCAGCCGCGACACGCTGCGCATGCTGGAGCGCGGCAGCGTGGCCACGGCGAATGCGTTGCCCGCTTTGTTGGCGCGTGCGCCCAGCACGCTCGCGCACGGGCTCGCGGTGACGCCGCCGACGGCCCTGGTCGACCTGCGCGTGGTAATCAGCCCGCCGGTGGCCTGGGGCATGCGCGGGGCGCTCGCCTTCATGTGGATCTACACCGCGCTGATCAGCGCCGCGTTGCCGACGCAATCGGGCGTGCTGCACCTGCTGGCGCGCTGCGGGTTCGAAGGGCGCGCCGGCGTCGGCGCGCTGATCGCGTCGTGTGCGCTGAACCTCGCGCTGGGAACGCTGACGCTGCTGCGGCCTTCGCCCTGGCTCTACGCGGTGCAATCGGGCGCCGTGCTCGGCTACGGGCTGACGGCGGCGTTCAACATGCCGGAGCTCACGCTCGACCACTGCGCGCCGCTGGTGAAGAACGTGCCGGTGCTGATGGCCGTGTTGCTGCTCTGGCTGGCGCATCCGTCGCGGGCTGCCGCACGCGCGAGCGCGCTTCGTGATCCACGACCTGGCGTTGCAGCGTCGCATGGCGTATGGTCCGCGGGCATGCAACGATCCCCGGGTTCATGACGGACAAGCTTCTCTCTTCGGCTGCGGCGTATCAACAGCTCGGCGCCATCATCAGCCAGGTTCAGTCACGTTTCATCCGGGCCGCCCCGACGCACGAGGTGTTCGAGCCGCTGTTGACCGACCTGCTCAGCTTCACCGGCAGCGAATACGGCTTCGTCGCCGACCTGCTCGAGGATGCGCAGGACCGGCACCGCTTCCTGCGCATCCGCGTGCTGACCGACATCAGCTGGGACGCCGCGACCGCCGAGATGTACCAGGCCATCGCGAAGGCCGTCGCCACATCGAGTTCCACAACCTGAAGACCCTGTTCGGCGCGGCGGTGACCACCGGCCAGACGGTGATCGCGAACGACCCGGCCAACGATCCGCGCAGCGGCGGTCGCCCCGGTGGCCACCCGCCGATGCTGTCGTTCCTGGGCGTGCCGCTGCGCCACGGTGGCGAGATGGTCGGCATGGTGGGTCTGTCCAACCGACCCGGTGGCTACGACGAAGCGCTGGTGAGCTTTCTCGAGCCGCTGTTCGCCAGCGTCGGCGCCATCATCGGCGCGGTGCGCATGGAGGCCGCGCGCGTCGAGGCCGAGCAGGCAGTGCGCGAGAGCCGCGTGGCGCTGGTGGCGGCAGCCGCGGCGCAGCGCGCCAATGCGGCCAAGACCGAATTCCTGTCGCGCATGAGCCACGAGCTGCGCACGCCGCTGAATGCGGTGTTGGGCTTTGCGCAGCTGTTGCGCATGGACGCCGCCAGCCCGCTGACGCCGGCGCAAGCGCAATGGGCGCAGCACATCGAGAACGCCGGCGGTCACTTGCTGGCGATGATCAACGACGTGCTCGACCTCTCGCGCATCGAGAGCGGCAGCATGCCGCTGTCGCTGGACACGGTCTCGGTCGCCCTCGTGGTCGACGAGGCGCTGGCCCTGGTCAGTGCGCTCGCCAGCGAGGGAGGCGTGCGCATCCGCATCGCCGGTGCGCCCGACGCCGGGCCGCGGCACGGCCAGGTGCGCGCCGACCACCTGCGGCTGCGTCAGGTGCTGGTGAACCTGTTCGGCAACGCGGTCAAGTACAACCGTCGTGGTGGCGTGGTGACGATCGCCTGGGCGCTCTCGGCCAATGGCACGCAGATGCGGCTGGAGGTCAGCGACACCGGCCGCGGCATGTCGTCCGAGCAGCTGGCGCACCTGTTCGAGCCCTTCAACCGGCTCGGCGCCGACGCCACGGCCATCGAAGGCACCGGCATCGGGCTGGTGATCTCGCAGCGCCTGGTGCAGAGCATGGGCGGCGAGCTCGAAGTCAGCAGCGAAGCCGGTGTCGGCAGCTGCTTTCGCGTCGTGCTGCCGGCGGCGCTGCACGATGCGATGCCGACACCCGACGGCGCGCTCGGTGCGCATGCCGTCTCGCAGCCCGCGTCGCTGGCCCTGCGCACCGTGCTCTATGCCGACGACAACGCGCTCAATGTCGAGGTCGTGCTGGCGATCCTGCGCACCCGACCCGAGCTGCGGGCCGTCGTCGCGCGCAACGGCAACGAGGCCATCGCCGCGGCGCGCCGCGAGCCGCCCGACCTGATGCTGCTGGACATGCACCTGGGCGACATGACCGGCCTCGAAGTGATGCAGGTGCTCGAGCTCGACCCGTCGCTGGCGCACATCCCGTGCGTCGCGGTGTCGGCCGATGCGATGCCGGCCGCGCTCGAGCGCGCCGAACGTGCCGGCTTCAAGGCCTACCTGACCAAGCCGCTGAACGTGAAGCTGTTCCTGCAGTGCATCGACAAGGTGCTGGCGGACCGCTGAGGGCCGCCGCTCAGGCCTTGGGGGGCCAGGCGTCCCACGCCGTTGCCGGCACCGCCGTGCCCCAGAGGTCGACTTCGACGCGCGTGCCGGCGTGCGCGCGCTGTGCCGCGTCGCCGCGCAGGTACGCGAGTGCGACGCAGGCGTTGGCCTGGGGACTCCATCCGACCGACGCCAGCTCGCCTGTCGGCCGTCCGGCCATCAGCAAGGCCTCGCCGCCCCATGCATAGGGCTCGGCCGCATCGAGCACGATGCTGACCAGCTTCTTGCGCAGCGGCTGGCCCTGCAACGTCAACAGCGCGGCCTTGCCGATGAAGTCCGCGGGCTTGCTCAGCTTGACCGCGAACGTGAGCCCGGCCTCGAACGGCGTCTCGTCCGGCCCCAGCTCAGCGCCCCAGGCGCGGCGGCCGGCTTCGATGCGCAGTGCGTCGAGGGCGTAGTAGCCCGCGTTGGCGATGCCCAGCGTCTGGCCCGCGTCCATCAATGCCAGGTAGACGTGGCGCGTCATCTCGACCGGCACGTAGAGCTCGAAACCCGGCCCGCCGACATAGCTCATGCGCGCGGCGCGCACACGCGCGAAACCCAGGTCGATCTCGCGGGTGTGCGAGAACTTCAGCGACTCAGGCGACAGGTCGTCCGGGCTGACGCGCGCCAGCAACTCGCGTGCGTTCGGGCCCATCAGCGACAGCACCGAATACATCGCGCTCACGTCGGTCAGGACCGCGTGTTCGTTCGGCGAGATGTGGCGTGCGATCCAGTCCAGGTCGCGCGTCGTCTGCGCCGAGCCGGTGACGATCAGGAAGCGGTCGGCGGCGAGGCGGATCACCGTCAGGTCGCTCTCGAAGCCACCGCGCTCGTTCAGCATCGCCGTGTAGACCATCTTGTCGACGGGCACGTCGATCTCGTTCGCGCACAGGCGCTGCAGCACCGCGAGCGCGTCGCGGCCCTGCAGCAGCAGCTTGCTGAACGAGCTCTGGTCGTAGAGGGCGACGGTCTCGCGTGTCGCGCGCTGCTCCTTGACGACCCAGTCCAGCCAATCGGGGCGGGCCAGCTCGTGCCGCGCATCGGCGGCACCGACGGGCTTGAAGTAGTTCGCGCGCTCCCAGCCGTTCTTCGCGCCGAACACCGCGCCGCGTGCCACGAGCTGGTCGTAGAGCGGCGAGGTGCGCAGCGGCCGCGCGGTGACCAGTTCTTGCCGCGGCCAGCGCATCGCGTAGTGCAGGCCCAGCGTCTCGCCGGTGCGCTCGGCCAAGGCCTTGCGGTTGGCCATGAACGGCCCGAAGCGGCGGATGTCCACGTCCCACAGGTCGCTGGGCGCCTCGCCGCCGACGATCCACTCGGCCATCAGCCGGCCGGCGCCACCGGCGTTCGCGATGCCGGCCGAGTTGAAGCCGGCCGCGACGAAGTAGTTGCGCAGCTCGGGCGCCTCGCCGAGGATGAAGTTGCCGTCGGGCGTGAAGCTCTCGGGGCCGTTGAGCAGCATCTTGACCTTGGCCGTCTCCAAGCAGGGCGTGCGGTGGATCGCGTTGAGCATCAGCGGCTCGAACTGGTCCCAGTCCTCGCCCAGCAGCTGGAACTGGAAGGTGCTCGGAATCGGGTCCATCGTCCATGGCTTGGCCTGGGGTTCGAAGCCGCCCATCACCAGACCGCCGACCTCTTCCTTGTAGTAAATGAAGCCGTCGGGGTCGCGCATCACCGGCAGCATGGGGTGCACGCCGGCGATGCGGTCGGTGACGATGTAGAAGTGCTCGGCCGAGTACAGCGGCACGTTGACGCCGGCCAGGCGCCCGAACTGGCGTGCCCACTGGCCGGCGCAGTTGACGAGGATCTCGCAGGCGACGTCGCCTTGCGCCGTGCGCACGCCGGTGACCCGGCCGCGTTCGGTCAGCACGCCGGTGACCTCGATGTCCTCGACGATCTTCACGCCGCGGTTGCGCGCGCCCTTGGCGAGCGACATCGTCAGGTCTGCCGGGTTGGCCTTGCCGTCGCCCGGAATCCACAGCCCGCCCTGCAGGTCGTCGGTGCGCAGCAGCGGGTAGAGCTCGCCGGCGCGCTGCGCGCTGATGATCTCGACTTCGACGCCGAAGCTGCGTGCCAGAGAGGCCTGCTTGCGCAGCGTCTGCATGCGCTCGGGCGTGGCGGCCACGTTCACGCTGCCGCACTGCTTCCAGCCGGTCGCCAGGCCCGTCTCGGCTTCGAGCTTCGAATACAGCTCGATGCCGTACTTGCTCATCTGCGTCATGTTGCGGTTCGGCCGCATCTGGCCTACCAGACCGGCCGCGTGCCAGGTCGTGCCGCAGGTCAGCTTGCCCTGTTCGAGCAGCAGCACGTCGGTCTGGCCCATCAGGCTCAGGTGGTAGGCGGTCGAGCAGCCGGCGATGCCGCCGCCGACGATCACGATGCGGGCTTGGGTGGGCAGGCTCATGCGCTCGCTCCTGTGCTCATCCGAATCTGAGGGCCATCACGCCAGCGACGATCACGCCGGTGCCGACCGCGCGCTGCATGCCGAACCGCTCCTTCAGCAACAAGGTGCCGAGCAGCGCGGCGAACAGCACCGAGGTCTCGCGCAATGCCGCCACCGACGCCACCGGCGCGCGTGTCATCGCCCACAGCGCGATCGCGTACGAGCCGATCGACGCGCTGCCACCGAGCGCGGCGACGGGCCAGCGCTGGCGCGCGTAGCGCACGATCTCGCGCCGACCGTCGGAGGAGCGGCGCAGCCACACCAGCGTCGGGTAGGCGATGCCGTCGAGCACGAACAGGGTCATCACGTAGCGCAAGGCGCCGAAGTCGTCGACCACGCTGGCACGCACGCCACGTCCGTCGACGACGGTGTAGAGCGCGATGATCGCGGCGTTGCTGAACGCGAACATCAAGGCCTTGCGGTGGTGCAGCGCTTCGCCGGGATGGGCGAGGCCGACCAGCGCGACGCCCAGCGTGATGCCGGCGATGCCCAGCCAGGCCACCGGTGTCGGCGCCTCGCCGATGAAGACGCCGCTGGCGAGTGCGACCAGCATCGGCGCGAAGCCGCGCATGATGGGGTAGGTCAGGCCGAGTTCACCATGCTGGTAGGCGCCGACCAGTGCGATGTAGTAGCCGATGTGGATCAGCAGTGAGGCCGCGATGAACGGCCAGGCCGTCGGCGGCGGCGGGCCGACCCAGAGCGCAAACGGCAGCGCGACGACGGCGCCGAGGCAATGCACCAGCGCGGTGTCGAGCGCCTTGTCGTTCCCCGACTTGATCAGCGCGTTCCACGAGGCGTGCAGCAACGCGCCGCACAGCACCGCGAGCACGACCGGCCAGGTCAGGGCCATCACACCGGCGCGGCAGGTGCGGCGACGAGGGCACAACGCGCAGCGCGCGCGAGAAAGTGTTCGAGCGAGGGCGTGGCGAGTTCGGCCTGCTTCGCCAGGTCGTCCCACTGGCGCAGCATCACCGCGTTGCGAGCGCCGCTCTGCGCGATGAAGGCCTGCGACTGCTCGGCGCTGAACACGCCGCCTTGCAGCGCGAGGCTGCGCTTCGAGTCGTCGGAGAGCTTCGCGTAGTAGCCCGCGTTGGCTTGGCACAGGTAGCGCTTCGCGTCGACGTGCAGCTTGATCGAGTCGAGCACCGCGTCGGGGAACAGGCCGCGCAGAAACGGCAGCGCGAAGTACTGGTGCGTGTCGTCGACCCCGCGCAGCGAAGGGGTCTCGCCCTGGTCGTTCAACAGGTGGCCGAGGTCGTGCAGCAGGCAGGCGGTGACGAGTTCGTCGTCCGCGCCCGATTGCTCGGCCAGGTGCGCGGTCTGCAGCGCGTGCTCGAGCTGGGTGACGGGTTCGCCGCTGTACTGGCTGGCGCCGTGGCGGGCGAAGAGGAGTTCGATGTCGGTGAGCGAGAGCATGGCGGTCAGCGGATAGCGTCGTCGCCGGGCAGCGGCGCGAGTTGCGAGTGGCGGATGCGGGTCTTGCTCAAGGCGCCGGCCGATTCGAGGATGGGGTAGGCGATCGAGCAGATGTGGGAGTTGATGCGCTTCAGGTCGCTGATCAGGTCGATGTGCAGCGAGCTGGTCTCGATGCTTTGCGCGGTGTTGTCCTGCAGCCTGGCGATGTGGCTGGCGGCGTACTCGTGCTCGAGGTCGCGAAAGCGCGCCTTCTCCTCGAGCAGCTTCTTCGCGTCGCGCACGTGACCGTCGAGGAAGACGCTCATGCCCAGCCGCAGGTTGGCCATCAGGCGCTCGTGCAGGTGGATGATCTCGCCCATGCCCGCGGCCGAGAAGTTGCGCGACTTGCGGATCTTCTTGTCCTCGATGTCCTGGATCACGCGCTCGATGATGTCGCCGATCTGCTCCATGTTGATCGTGAACGAGACGATGTCGGTCCAGCGCCGACCTTCTTGTTCTGACAGCGCCTCGCGCGAGATCTGCGTCAGGTAGAACTTGATCGCCGAATACAGCTCGTCGACCGTGTCGTCCATGTTGCGCAGCTGCTCGGCCAGCACCAGGTCGTTGTCGCGCAGCACCGGCAGGATGCCGCTGAGCATGGTTTCGACGACGTCGGCCTGGTGCAGCGCCTCGCGCGCCGCGCAGGTGATCGCCAGCGAGGGCGTGGCCAGCGCCGACGGGTCGAGGTGGCGCGGGCGCGTCGAACCCGCCGGGGCCACCGGCACCGGCAGCAGCTTCTCGACCAGGCGCGCCATCGGCCCGGTCAGGCCGATGAAGAGCACGGCGCGGATCACGTTGAACGCGAGGTGGAAGGCGATGACCTGCGCGTGCACGGTCGGGATGTGGTTCTGCAGCAGCACGTGGATCTGTGGCAGCAGCGGGATCACGATCACGCAGCCGACGATCTTGAACAGCAGGCTGCCCAGCGGCAGGCGCATGCGCACCACGGGCGGCCCGGAACTGGTCAGCATCGCCAGGATGCCGCTGCCGATGTTGGCACCCAGCACGAGACCGAGCGCGACCGTGACGGGCAGGATTCCCGAGGCCGCCAGCGTCGCCGTCAGCAGCACGAACGCGAGGCTCGAATAGGTGGCCATGGTCAGCAGGGCGCCGACGATGATGTCCAGCATCACGTCGTTGGGCAGTGCGACGATCAGGCCGCGGATCGCGGGCGACGCGATCAGCGGCTGGGTTGCCGCGACGATGAGCTGCAAGGCCAGCGTGATCACGCCGAAGCCGATCGCGACCTGGCCGATGCGGCCGGCCGAGCTCTTCTCGTTCGAGATGAACAGCACGACGCCGCTGAAGATCAGCAGCGGCGACAACCACGACAGGTCGAACGAGAACACCACGGCCATCAGGCTGGTGCCGATCTCGGCGCCCAGCATCACGGCCAGGCCCGCGGCCATGCCGACGAAGCCGCTGCCGACGAAAGAAGAGATGATGACCGCGGTGGCGGTGCTCGACTGCACCAGCCCGGTGACGGCGAGCCCGGCGAGTACGGCCTTGAAGCGGTTGCTCAGGCTGCTCGCGAGCACGCGGCGCAGGTTCTCGCCGAAGATGCGGATCACGCCGGCGCGCACGATGTTCGTGCCCCACACCAGCAGGGCGATCGCCGCGAGCAAATTCAACAAGTGGATCATCGGTCGGAGGTGGCCTCTCTCAGTCTTGTGTCGCCGATTGCAGCACCGGGCTCAAACCCAGGGCAGCGAATAGGTCTTGGTGTTCGTGAAGCTCTTCATCGCTTCTTGTACACCTTCTTTGTAGCCCAGGCCGGAGTCCTTGATGCCGCCGAACGGCGTCAGCTCCAGCCGGTAGCCCGGCACCTCGCGCACGTTGACGGTGCCAACCTGCAGTTCCGACACGAAGCGGCTGATGTGGTCGAGCCGGTTCGTGCACACCGCCGACGACAAACCGTAGGCCGTGCCGTTGCTGATGCGGATCGCCTCGTCGATGTTCGCGAACGTGATGATGGGCGAGACCGGGCCGAAGGTTTCCTGCAGCGCGACCGTCATCTCGGGGCGCACGCGGTCGAGCACGGTCGGCGAGTACAGCGCGCCGTGGCGCTTGTTGCCGACCAGCAGGCGCGCGCCTTGAGCCACCGCCTCGTCGACGCGCGACTCGAACAGCCGCGCCGCCTCTTCGTCGATCACCGTGCCCATCTCGACCTGGGCATCGCTCGGGTCGCCGAACGACCAGGCCCGGGTCTTCTCGACCACCAGGTCGGTGAAGCGCGCCGCGACCGCCTCGTGCACCAGCATGCGCTTCACCGCGGTGCAGCGCTGGCCGGAGTTCTTGTACGAGCCCTGCACCGCGAGCGTCGAGGCCTCGTCGAGGTCGGCGTCGTCCATCACGATGATGGGGTCGTTGCCGCCGAGTTCGAGCACCATGCGCTTGTAGCCGGCGGTCTTGGCGATGTACTTGCCGATCGCAACGCCGCCGGTGAAGGTCACCATGTCGACGTCGGCATGGGTCAGCAGCTCGTCGGCGATCTCGGCGGGCGAGCCGGTCACGACCGACAGCATCTCGGGCGGCAGCCCCGCTTCGTACAGCAAGTCGGCGAAGAGCAGGGCGGACAGCGGCACCTTCTCCGACGGCTTCAGCACCATGCGGTTGTTGGTCGCAACGCTGGGCACGACCTTGTGTGCGACCTGGTTCATCGGGTGGTTGAACGGCGTGATCGCGGTGATCACGCCCTGCAGCGGGTCGCGCTGCGTGTAGACGCGACGCTTCTTGCCGTGCGGCGTCAGGTCGCACGAGAAGATCTGGCCGTCGTCTTTCAGGCACTCGTTCGCGCCGAACACCAGCACGTCGGCGACGCGGCCTGCTTCGTAGGTCGCGTCCTTGAGGCACAGGCCGCTCTCGGTGCTGATCAGCCCTGCGATCTGCGCGGTGCGCGCGCGCACCAGCAACGCGGTCTTGTTCAGAATGTTGGACCGCTCGAAGCGGGTCAGCGTCGACTTGTAGGCCTTGGCGATCGCGACCGCCTGGCGCACTTCGGCCAGCGTTGCTTTCGGGACGCTGGCGATCGCCGCGTTCGTGAACGGGTTGCGGACCGTGATGCAGCGATCGCCGGTGCGATCCACGCCGATCTTTTCGCCGGCCAGCCTCATCCCGTGGTTCTTGACGGCGTCGCTCATGATCATTGCGCCAGGTTGAGGGCCAGCTCGAAGGCGTCGAAATTGCGCCAACGGCGTTGCGGGTCGAGCGCGCTCGTCTTGCGATTCAGGATCAACGGCACGCGCTGCTCCGACACGCCGCCGTGCGAGCGCAGCGGGGCGTCGAGTGCACTGAGGTCGTGGCGGGCCGCGGCCGTGCCGATGACCGTCGAGCGCTCGGACACGACGACGATGTCGCCGATGCGGTCCGCCGGCAGCTCGAAGCGCTCGGCGGCCTGCACGCGCGTGAGCACCGTCTCGATGCCGCGCTGCGCGGCGATGCGCTTGACCAGCGCCGCGCTGTCCACGTCGGGCGGCAGGTAGACGGTCGCGAACGACCCGAGCGCACCGTGGTGCACCACATAAGGGTCGGTGATCGGCAAGATCACGCGCGCCTTGGCCGCGCCCAGCCAGCCGTCGAGCACATCTTGCAGGTAGATCACGTCGGGCTGCGCGTCCATGCGCGTCTTCGCGTTCATGCCGTGGTCGGCGGTGAGCGCGATCACGCAGCCCATCGCGTCGAGCTGGCCCAGGTAGGTGTCCATCATCCGGTAGAACGCGTCGGCGCCGGCGGTGCCCGGCGCGTGCTTGTGCTGCACGTAATCGGTGGTCGACAGGTACATCACGTCGGGGCGGCGGCCCGCATTGGCCATCAGCTTCACGCCGGCCGCGAACACGAACTCTGACAGCTCGGCGCTGTAGACCGAGGGCACCGGCATGCCGACCAGGTCGATGACGCCGGTGATGCCGTTCTCGGCCTGGGTGACCTCGTCGGCCTTCTCGGCCGAGAAGCAGATGCCCTTCATGCCGTGGCCCAGCAGCTTGCGCAGCTTGTCCTTCGCGGTGATGACGGCGACCGTCTTGCCCGCATCGGCCAGGGCCGCCAGCAGCGTCGGCGCGCGCAACCACTTCGGGTCGTTCATCATCACTTCGGTCTGGGTTGCGACGTCGAACAGGTAGTTGCCGCAGATGCCGTGCACCGAGGGCGGGGCGCCGGTCACGATGGACAGGTTGTTCGGGTTCGTGAAGCTCGGGATCACGCAGTCGGCGACCAGCACCGTGCCCTCGGCCAAGACCCTCTTGAGCCAGGGCATCTGGCCGTGCGCGATGGCCTGCGCGATGTAGTCGGGCTCGCAGCCGTCGACGCAGACGACGACGGTGGGGTGGGCCGGGAGCTTGTAGCTGCGCGCGTTGACGGTGATCATCAGTTCGCCTTTTCCAGAGAGTGCGCCTGCTGCTGGCGCAGGTTGTTCTTGATCGTGCGCTCCTTGCTTTCGATCACGTGGTCGAACATCGCCTTGCCCGCGGCCTCGGGGTCGCCGGAGGCGATGGCCTTGACGATCTGGCGGTGTTCGTTGGCCGAGATCGGCATCAGCCAGCCGTCGGCCAGGTTCAGCCGGCGGAACAGGCTCAGCTCTTTGATCAGCTTGCGGTAGATCGCGGTCAGCTTGCTGTTGCCGGCGAGTTCGACGAGGCGGTCGTGGAACTTCAGATTCAGCAGGTGATAGTGGTAGGCGTCCTTGGCCTTGACCGCCTGTTCCATCTGGTCGACCAGGCCGCGGATCTCCTTGACCTGCGCCGGCGTGATGTTCTCGGCCAGGCGCCGGCCGACGAGCTCGTCCATCGCGGCGCGCAGGTCGAAGATCTCGACCGCTTCGGCGATCGGGATGTCGCGCACGAACACGCCGCGGTTCTTCTCGGTGCGCACCAGGCCGGCCTCTTCGAGCATGCGGAAGGCTTCGCGCAGCGGCCCGCGCGACACGCCGAGCCGCGCGGCCAGCGCCATCTCGGTGAGCTTGGCGCCCGGCGCGAGCTCACCGGAAAGAATCATGCGTTCGAGCTCGCCCTGCACCACGCTCGTGAGCGAGCTGGTCTGCAGCAGCGTGATGGTGGGATGGGGGACAACGCTAGCAGTCATGGGTGACGAGTAGATGACAGACAATGTTGATTGTCAACAATTTTCAAGAAACAGTTGACGACAGTTTGTGCGCCCCCCTAGACTGCCTTTCCAGCGACGTGGCCTCATCTCGACGACGGGCACGCGGCTTGCAAATCCCACTCGTCTACCCTGTCTCAGGAGATCCGCATGAATCTGGGTTCCATCAAGCCGGTGCTCGCTGCGCTGGCCCTGCTCGCCACCGCGAGCGCCTTCGCGCAAAAGACCCAACTCACGGTCTACACCGCGCTCGAGACCGACCAGCTCAAGGCCTACGAGGCCGGCTTCGTGAAGGACAACCCGACCATCGAAATCAAGTGGGTGCGTGACTCCACCGGCGTGATCACCGCCAAGCTGCTCGCCGAGAAGGCAAACCCGCAGGCCGACGTCGTGATGGGCGTGGCCGCGTCCAGCCTCGCGCTGCTCGACACGCAAGGCATGCTGATCCCGTATGCGCCGCTGAACCTCGACGGCATCATGAGCCAGTACCGCGACAAGAAGAACCCGCCGGCCTGGTTCGGCATGGACGTGTGGGGTGCGACCGTCTGCTTCAACACCGTCGAAGCGCAGAAGAAGGGCATCCCCAAGCCCGAGACCTGGAAGGACCTGACCAAGCCGGTCTACAAAGGCCAGATCGTGATGCCCAACCCGGCCTCGTCGGGCACCGGCTTCTTCGACGTCAGCGCCTGGCTCACGCTCTGGGGCGACGACAACGGCAAGGGCGGCGGCTGGAAATACATGGACGCGCTGCACGAGAACATCGCGCAATACACGCACTCGGGCTCCAAGCCCTGCAACATGGCGGCGACCGGCGAATACGTGCTCGGCATCTCGTTCGAGTACCGCGGCAACACCAACAAGGCCAAGGGCGCGCCCATCGACCTCGTCTTCCCGAAAGAAGGCCTGGGCTGGGACCTCGAAGCCTTCGCGATCCACGCCGGCACCAAGAAGCTGGACGCCGCGAAGAAGCTTGCCGACTGGGCTTCGAGCAAGGACGCGATGAAGCTCTATGGCAAGAACTTCGCGATCACCGCGATCCCCGGTGTGGCCGAGCCGCTGAAGAACGTGCCGGCCGACTACGAGGCGCGTCTGGTCAAGATGGACTTCGCGACCACCGCGAAGAACCGCGAGCGTGTGCTGGCCGAGTGGAACAAGCGCTACGACGCGAAGAGCGAACCGAAGAAGTAAGCCGACTCGATGAGCAGCTACCTGCGCCTGGAGGGCATTCGCAAAAGCTTCGGCTCCTTCCAGGCGCTGCGCGACATTCATTTGTCCATAGCGAAGGGCGAGTTCGTCTGCTTTCTCGGGCCCTCGGGCTGCGGCAAGACGACCTTGCTGCGCATCATCGCCGGCCTCGAGACGCAGACCGCCGGCAGCATCTTTCAGGGCGAGCGCGACATCTCGGTGCTGCCGCCGGCGCGGCGCGACTATGGCATCGTGTTCCAGTCGTACGCGCTGTTCCCGAACCTGACCGTCGCGGACAACGTGGCCTACGGCCTCGTGAACCGCAAGCAGCCGCGCGCCGAGATCGCCCAGCGCGTCGACGAGTTGCTCAAGCTCGTCGGCCTGCCTGGCAGCGGCATCAAGTACCCGGCCCAGCTCTCGGGCGGCCAGCAGCAGCGCATCGCGCTGGCGCGGGCGCTTGCGACCAAGCCGGGGCTGCTGCTGCTCGATGAGCCGCTGTCGGCGCTCGACGCGCTGGAGCGCGTGCGGCTGCGGCAAGAAATCCGCTCGCTGCAGAACAAGCTCGGCGTCACCACCATCATGGTCACGCACGACCAGGAAGAAGCGTTGTCGGTGGCCGATCGCATCGTCGTGATGAACCACGGCGTGATCGAGCAGGTCGGCACGCCGATGGAAATCTACCGCGACCCCGCCACGCCTTTCGTCGCCGATTTCGTCGGCAAGATCAACGTGCTGCCGGGGCGGCTGCATCCGGGCCGCGCGCTGCAGATCGGCGACAGCCGCTTCGTCTGCGAACTCGACGCCGACGCGGCGCGCGACGTGAAGGTCTACCTGCGCCCCGAAGACCTGCTCGCACGGCCGATCGCGCCGGGCGACGCGAACGTGTTCAACGCCGACATCGAGAAGATCGAGTTCCTCGGCTCGTTCTGCCATGTGGCCGTGCGCTCGGCCGAGATCGGGCCGCAAGCGCTGACCGTCTATCTGTCGCTGAACTACATCGACGAGCACGGCTTGCAGGTCGGCAGCCGGCTGCCGCTGCGCGTGATGCCGGAGCGCATGCGCTTCTTCTGACAACGTGTCTGCCGTCCTGCCCGCTCCCTCGGTTGCCGCGCTGCGCCAGCGCGCCCACTGGACCGACCGCATCGCGCACGCGGCGCTGCTGCTGGTCGTGCTCGCGCTGGTGGTCTTCCTCGCGCTGCCGCTCGCCAGCATCCTCGTCAAGTCGCTGCAGAACGGCGACGGCGCCTTCGTCGGCCTCGTCAACTTCACCAGCTACCTCGCGACGCCCTCGCTGCTGACCTCGCTGTGGCACAGCGTGTGGGTCTCGCTGATGGTCACCGTGATCTCGCTGCCGCTGGCCTTCGGCTTCGCCTACGCGCTGTCGCGCAGCTGCATGCCGCTCAAGGTCTGGTTCCGCACCATCGCGCTGGTGCCGCTGCTCGCACCGTCGCTGCTGTCGGCGCTGTCGCTGATCTACTGGTTCGGCAACCAGGGCATCGCGCGCGGCGTCATTCACGCGCTCGGGTTCGAGACCATCTACGGCGCGCCGGGCATCGTCGTCGCCGAGTGCTTCGCGGTGTTCCCGCACGTGCTGATGATCCTGATCACCGCGCTGTCGCTCGCCGACGCACGCCTCTACGAAGCCGCGAACGCGCTGGGCACCAGCACGCGGCGCAAGTTCTTCACGATCACGCTGCCGGGCGCGAAGTACGGCTTGATCTCGGCCGCGATGGTCGCGTTCACGCTGGTGATGACGGACTTCGGCATCCCCAAGGTCATCGGCGGCAACTTCAACATGCTCGCCACCGACGTGTTCAAGCTCGTGATCGGCCAGCAGGACTTCCAGCGCGGCGCCGTCGTCGGGCTGCTGCTGCTCGCGCCCGCGGTGCTCACCTTTGCGGTCGACTGGCTGGTCAGCCGCAAGCAGACCTCGATGCTGTCGGCGCGCGCCGTGCCCTACCGGCCGGCGCCGTCGCGCGGCTTCGACGGGTTGATGACGGCGTATGCCGTGCTGATCGCCGCGCTGATGCTGGCGATGATAGGCATGGCGCTGTTCGCGTCGTTCGCCAGCTTCTGGCCCTACGACCTGTCGTTGACGCTGAAGCACTACACGATGGGCCTGGTCGATGCCGAGGTCGGCGAGGCTTTCGTCAACAGCCTGAAGCTTGCAGCCGGCACGGCGTTCTTCGGCACCCTCATCGTGTTCACCGGCGCCTACATGCTCGAGAAGACGCGCGGCATGGACGCGCTGCGCCCGGTCGTGCGCCTGCTGGCGATGCTGCCGATGGCGGTGCCGGGCCTGGTGCTGGGCCTGGGCTACATCTTTTTCTTCAACCTACCGGGCAACCCGCTGAACGGGCTCTACCAGACGCTGCCGCTGCTGGTGCTGTGCACCATCGTCCACTTCTACACGACCGGCCACCTGACGGCGGTGACGGCGCTGAAAGCGCTCGACGCCGAGTTCGAATCGGTCTCAGCCTCGTTGAAGGTGCCGTTCTTCAAGACCTTCTGGCGTGTCACGCTGCCGATCTGCACGCCGACGCTGCTCGACATCGCACGCTACTTCTTCATCAACGCGATGACGACGATCTCGGCGGTGGTGTTCCTTTACTCGCCATCAACCAAGGTCGCGGCCATCGCAATCCTGAACCTCGACGAGGCCGGCGAGGCCGGCGCCGCGGCCGCCTGCGCGGTGCTGATCACCGCCGGCTCGACCGTCGTGACGCTGATCTTCATGGCCATCGGCTGGTGGGTCGACAAGCGCACCCAGGCCTGGCGCAACACGACGACGCGATGACGACCTCGACCTCAAAACGATGGAGACTCCCATGGACCGCGATGCCATCCTGTTGACCCCCGGCCCGCTGACGACCACGCTGCGCACCAAGCTCGCGATGCTGCGCGACTGGGGCTCGTGGGACACCGACTTCATCGCGATCACCGCCGAACTGCGGCGCCAGCTGCTGGCCATCGTCCATGGCGAGGCCACGCACACCGTCGTGCCGCTGCAGGGCAGCGGCACCTTCTCGGTCGAGGCCGCGGTCGCGACCGTCGTGCCGCGCGACGGCCACGTGCTGGTGCTGGACAACGGTGCCTACTGCAAACGCCTGGGCAAGCTCGCCACGCTGATGGGCCGGCGCACGACCATCATGGAGCACGCCGAGGACCAACCCGTGTCGGCCGCCGCGCTGGACGCGAAACTCACCGCCGACCCCAGCATCACCCACGTCGGCTTCATCCACTGCGAAACCGGCACCGGCGTGCTGAACCCGCTGCAGGCCGTCAGCGACGTCTGCGCGCGCCACGGCAAGGGGCTGATCATCGACGCGATGAGTTCGTTCGCCGCGCTGCCCATCGATGCGCGCGAGGTCCGCTTCGACGCGCTCGTCGCGGCCAGCGGCAAGTGCCTCGAGGGCGTGCCCGGCATGGGCTTCGTGTTTTTGCGCCAGGCCGTGCTCGCGGGCTGTGAAGGCAACTCGCACTCGCTCGCGATGGACTTGTTCGATCAGCACGCCTACATGGAAAAGACCGGCCAGTGGCGCTTCACGCCGCCGACCCACGTGGTGGCGGCGCTGGCCGAGGCGCTGCGCCAGTACGTGGAGGAGGGCGGACAGCCGGCACGGCTGGCGCGCTACGCCGACAACTGCCACACGCTGATCACCGGCATGGGCGCGCTCGGCTTCCGGCCGTTCTTGGAGCCGGCCTTGCAGGCACCCATCATCGTGACCTTTCACGCCCCGGCCGACCCGGCCTACCAGTTCCGGCCCTTCTACGAGGCGGCCAAGCAGCGGGGCTTCATCCTGTATCCGGGTAAGCTGACGCAGGTCGAGACCTTCCGCGTCGGCTGCATCGGCGCTATCGGTCGCAACGAGATGCAGCAGGCCGTGAGCGCGGTCGCCGAGGCGATGCGCGAGCTCGGCATCACCCACTGACTGAGGAGTCCCATGGCCACGCAGAAGAACAAGACAGGCAAGGAGCACCCGGCGCTCGCCGCGGTGCGAAAGTCGGGCACCGGCAAGGTCAAGGTCGCGGTCAGCGACATCGACGGCATCTTGCGCGGCAAATACCTGCACATCGACAAGTTCCTCGGCGCCGCCCAGCCGCACCCGAACGGCGGCTTCGGCTTCTGCGACGTGGTGTTCGGCTGGGACGCCAACGACAACTGCTACGACAACGCGACGCTGACCGGCTGGCAGCACGGCTTCCCCGACGCGCTCGCGCGGCTCGACCTGAACACGCACCGCCACGTGCCCTGGGACGACGGCGTGCCGATGTTCCTCGGCGAGTTCGTCAACGGCGACGGTTCGCCGTCGCCGATCTGCCCGCGCCAGACCTTGAAGCGCGTGCTCAAGCGTGCCGAGAAGCTGGGCGTGATGGCGATGGCGGGCATGGAGTTCGAGTGGTTCAACTTCAACGAGACGCCGCAGAGCTGGGCCGACAAGAAGGGCGTGGGCCCGGAACCGATCACGCCGGGCATGTTCGGCTATTCGCTCCTGCGCATGAACCACAAGCGCGAGTTCTTCAAGGCGCTGATGGACGAGATGCCGCTGTTCGGCGTGCCCATCGAAGGCCTGCACACCGAGACCGGCCCCGGCGTCTACGAAGTGGCCATCGCGTTCAGCGAAGCGCTGGAGCAGGCCGACCGCGCGATCCTGTTCAAGACCGGTGCGAAGGAGATCGGCGCGCGCTTCGGCGTGATGCCCAGCTTCATGGCGAAGTGGAACCAGCAGCTGCCCGGTTGCTCGGGCCACATCCATCAGAGCCTGTCGGACGGCAAGAACAACCTGTTCTATGACGCGAAGTCGCCGCGCAAGATGAGCAAGCTGTTCGAGAGCTACCTCGCCGGCCAGGTCGCGGGCCTGATGGAGATGGCGCCGATGTTCTGGCCCACCATCAACAGCTACAAGCGCCTGGTCGACGGCTTCTGGGCACCGGTCAAGCCGACCTGGGGCATGGACAACCGCACCGCGAGTTTCCGTGTCATCGCGGGCAGCCCGAAGGCGACGCGCCTGGAGACCCGCTGCCCCGGCGCCGACGTGAACCCCTACCTCGCGATGGCGGCCGTGATCGCGGCCGGGCTGGACGGCGTCGAGAAGGGCCTGAAGCTGACGCAGCCGCCGATCACCGGCACCAACGGCGGCGCCGAGGACATCCCGCGCGCACCGCGCACGCTGATCGAGACCACGCGCGTGTTCAAGCAGTCGACCCTCGCGCGCGACTGGTTCGGCGACGACTTCGTCGACCACTTCGCCGCGACCCGCGAATGGGAATGGCGCCAGTGGCTGGACGGCGTGACCGACTGGGAACTGAAGCGCTACTTCGAGATCATCTGACGATGAAATCGATGTCCCGCGTGTGGCGAGTCGCCGTGCTGCTGATGGGCGCAGCGCTCGGCGTCGCGCAGGCCGCCACGCTGCGCATCGCGAGCGCCTTCGATCCCCAGAGCATGGACCCGCACGCGATCGCGCTGCTGTACCACACGCGGGTTTCGGTGCAGCTCTACGAAGGGCTGGTCAACCGCGACGAGCAGTTCAAGCTCGAACCCTCGCTGGCGTTGTCGTGGCAGATGACCGGGCCGACCACCTGGCGCTTCAAGCTGCGGCCCGGTGTGGTCTTTCACGACGGCACGCCGTTCACCGCCGACGACGCGGTGTTCTCGATCGAGCGTGCGTTGGCGCCGCCGTCGCAGCGCTCGTTCCAGTTGAAGGGCGTGAAGTCGGCGCGCAAGATCGACGACCTGACGCTGGAGCTCAACCTCGAAGCCCCCGATGCGGTGCTGCCCGAGAAGCTGCAGCAGCTGGCGATGATGAGCAAGGCCTGGTGCGTCAAGCACGGCGTCGAGAAAGCGCAGGACTTCAACGGCAAGCAGGAAACCTTCGCGGTGCGCAACGCGAACGGCACCGGCCCGTTCATGCTCGACCGCTTCGAACCCGACGTGCGCACCGTGCTCAAGCGCAACCCGCGCTGGTGGGGCTTCAGTGGCAAGAGCGGCGACAAGCGCAACGGCAACCTCGACGAGGTGACGCTGGTCGCGATCCGCTCCGACGCGACGCGGCTCGCGGCGCTGGTTTCCGGCGAAATCGACCTCGTGCTCGACCCGCCGGTGCAGGACATCGCCCGCCTGAAGACCGAGCCCGCGATCAAGCTGCTGCAGGTCACCGACCTGGGCCAGCAGTATCTGACTTTCGACCAGGCGCGCGACGAGCTCGAAGGCAGCGACGTGAAGGGCAAGAACCCGTTCAAGGACGTGCGCGTGCGCCGCGCCGTCTACCAGGCGCTCAACGTCGAGCTGATCACGCAGAAGGTGTTGCGCGGGCAGGGCGTGGCGACCGGGGCGTTTCTGTCGCCGCGCGTCGACGGGTCGCCGCCCGAGCTCGACAAGCGCCTGCCCTACGACCCAGGCAAGGCCAAGGCGCTGCTCGCCGAGGCCGGCTACCCGAACGGTTTCTCGGTCACGCTCGACTGCGTCAACGTGCCGTGGCGCGAAGCGGTCTGCCAGGCGATGACGGCGATGCTGACGCAGGTCGGCATCCGCACCACGCTGCGCAGCTCGCCGACCAACCAGTTCTTCCCCAAGCTCAGCGGCGGCACCGCGAGCTTCGTCGAGTACGGCTGGACGCCCAACCCCGATGCCTGGGCCTCGCTGAACGCACTGTTCCGCACCTGGGACAAGACCGGCCTGGGCACCTTCAACGCCGGCCGCTACAGCAACCCGAAACTGGATGTACTGATCGACAATATGCGCGTCGAACCCGACCTGACCCGGCGGCGCGCGATGGTCGGCGTGGCCTTGCGCATCGTCAACGACGAACTTCCGTACGTCCCGCTGTACCGCCGCACGCTGACCTGGGCGATGAGCAAAAAAGTCAGCGCCGTTCAATGGCCCAACGACAGCCCCGAGTTGCGCTGGGCCAGCGTCAAGTAACCTTCATCGCACCATGACCATCACCCGCTTTTCGTTTCCGACCATCATCCACTTCGGCCCCGGCGCGCGTGCGCTCGCCGGCACACACCTGCACGACCACGGCCTGCGCCGGCCGCTGATCGTCACCGACCGGGGCCTGGCCGCGTTGCCGCTGATGGCCGAGCTGAAGGCCGGGCTCGAGTCCGCCGGCCTCGCGGTCGCGGTCTACGGCGGCGTGTTCGGCAACCCGACCGGCAGCCAGGTGATGAACGGCGCGGCAGCCTACCAGGCCCACGAGGCCGACTGCGTGGTCGGTGTCGGTGGCGGCGCCGCGCTCGACGTCGCCAAGGTCGTCGGCCTGCTCGCCACCCACCCCGGCGACGTGATGGAGTACGTGTGGGACCACCCGCAGGTGCGCGCCATCGACCCGAAAACCTTGCCTTACTTCATCGCATTGCCGACGACCTCGGGCACCGGCAGCGAGGTCGGCCGCAGCAGCGTGATCAGTGAAGAAGAGTCGCACGTGAAGCGCGTGATCTTCTCGCCCGCCATCCTCGCCAAGGTCGTGTTCGCCGACCCCGAACTCACGCTGGGCCTGCCGCCGGCGGTGACGGCCGCGACCGGCATGGACGCGCTGACCCACAACATCGAGAGCTACCTGTCGCCGGCCTACCACCCGCTGTGCGACGGCATCGCGCTCGAAGGCACGCGCATCGCCGCGCGGGCACTGCTGACCGCCGTGCGCGAGCCAGGCAACGTGCAGGCGCGTGCCGACATGATGATGAGTTCGATGATGGGCGCGATCGCGTTCCAGAAGGACCTGGGGGCTGTGCACTCGTGCGCACACGCGTTGGGCACGGTCTGCGACCTGCACCATGGCCTGGCGAACGCGCTGATGATCGAGCCGGTGATGAGCTACAACCGCGAGGCCGTCCCAGACAAGTTCGCCGAGCTCGCGCATGCGGTCGGCGTGCGTTCGGTGAGCGCCTTCGTGCCGTGGCTGGCGCACCTGAAGCAACAGATCGGCATCCCGCCGGGGCTGGCCGTAGTCGGTGTCAAGCGCGAGCATTTCCCGCGGCTGGTCGAGATCGCGACGAACGACATCTGTCACCAGACCAATCCGCGACCCTGCGAGGCGGCTGACTTCGAGCGCTTCTTCACGGAAGCCTTCTGACCATGGCCAAGCCCCTGATCATCGGCATCTCGGCCCGCATCCACCACCCGGTCGGCCCGGTGCTCGACCTGGGCGGCGTCTACACCAAGACGCTGCACTACCTCGAGCAGTCGGTCGCGCACTGGGTGATCGCGAAGGACGTGCTCGCGGTGATGATCCCCGCGATCGAGAGCGAGGGCCTGATCCAGCGCAGCGACATGAGCCTGGCTTCGTATGCCGAGTACCTCGACGGGCTGGTGCTGCAGGGCGGCGCCGACATCGCGCCGCAGAGCTACGGCGAGACGCCGCTGCACGCCGACTGGGCCGGCGATGCGGTGCGCGATCGCTACGAGATCGATCTGTTCAACGCGTTCGTCGCGGCCGGCAAACCGGTGATCGGCATCTGCCGCGGCTGCCAGCTGATCAACGTCGCGCTCGGCGGCACGCTGTTCCAGGACATTCCCACGCAACTGCCTGCGGCGGTCTCGCACCGCGACACCGCGATGTACGAGCGTGCGCTGCACGACGTGAGCTTCGTCGCCGGCTCCAGGCTCGCGCAGCTGTACCCCGGCGTCGCGCAATCGAAGATCAACACCATCCACCACCAGGCCGTCAAAGACCTGGGCCGCGACCTCGTGATCGAGGCGCTGGGCGTGCCCGACGGCGTCGTCGAGGCGATCCGCTGGCGCGGGCCGAGCTATGTGTTCGGCATGCAGTGGCACCCCGAGTTCCTGGCGCTGGCCACGCTGGACCAGGCCCAGCTCGACGGCCGACCCATCCTCAACGATTTTCTGGCCACCGCGCGCGCCTGCCGCGACGCCGCTTGAATCCCGCCATGCTGAAGATCCACAACCCCGCCACCGGCGCGCTGATTGCCGAAGTCCCCGAAGCCAACGCCGAGCTTGTCGCCGAGCGTGCCCGCGCCGCGCGCGCGGCGCAGCCGGCGTGGGCAGCCCTCCCGTTCGAGGCGCGACTGCAGGTGATGCAGCGTTTTCGCGTCGCGGTCGCCGCCGAGGTCGAGTCGCTGGCGGCCACGCTGACGGCCGAAGTCGGCAAGCCGATCCGCCAGTCGCGCAACGAGATCAACGGGCTGCTCGGCCGCATCGACTTCTTCCTGCTGCAGGCCCAGGCCACGCTGGCGCCGCAGCAGGTGTTCGATGAAAGCGGCATGCGCGAGGTCATCAGCTTCGACCCGCTGGGCGTGATCGCGAACATCTCGGCCTGGAACTACCCGTATTTCGTCGGCGGCAACGTGTTCGTGCCGGCGCTCCTGGCCGGCAACGCGGTGCTCTACAAGCCTTCGGAGTTCGCCACGCTGACCGGCCTGCACATTGCGCGGCTGCTGCACGAGTCGGGCGTGCCGCCCGATGTGTTCGTGGCGCTGATCGGCCGCGGCGAGGTCGGCGCGGCGCTGCTCGCGCAGCAGATCGACGGCGTGTTCTTCACCGGCTCGCACGCCACCGGTGCGAAGATTGCGCAGACCGTGGGCGCGCGCTTCATCAAGCTGCAGCTCGAGCTCGGCGGCAAGGACCCGACCTACGTTGCCGAAGACGCCGATGTGAAGATCGCTGCCGAGTCGCTCGCCGACGGCGCGATGTACAACGCCGGGCAGAGCTGCTGTTCGGTCGAGCGCATCTATGTGCACGAACGCATACACGCCGCCTTCGTCGAAGCCTTCGTCGAGACGGTGCGCGGTTTCAAGCGCGGCGACCCCACCAGCGAAGACACCTACATCGGTGCCATCACCCGCGCGGCCCAGCTCGACGTGCTGGACGCGCAGGTCGCCGATGCCAAGGCCAAGGGCGCGACGCTGCGTGTGGGCGGCGGGCGTGCGGCCGGTCCCGGCAACTGGTTCGAGCCCACGGTGTTCACCGACGTGAACCACACGATGGAGTTGATGACCGAAGAAAGCTTCGGCCCGGTCATCGGCATCCAGAAGGTCAGCGGCGACGCCGAGGCACTGATGCTGATGAACGACACCCGCTATGGCCTGACGGCGGGCGTGTTCACGAAGGACGAGGCGAGGGCGCGCGCGCTGCTGGCCAAGGTCAACGCCGGCAGCGTCTACTGGAACTGCTGCGACCGCGTCAGCCCGCGCCTGCCGTGGTCCGGACACGGCGACTCGGGGGTGGGCCTGACCTTGTCCACCTTCGGCATCCAGACCTTCACGCGGCCGCGGGCCTGGCATCTGCGCCAACCCGCGTGATGTCGGCCCTGGCGCTATTCGACCTCGACCACACGCTGTTGACGGGTGACAGCGACGTCCTGTGGTGCGAGTTCCTGATGGCCCAGGGTGTGCTGGACCGCGCCGACTTCCAGCCCCGCAACGACGACATGGCGAGGCGCTACCGTGAGGGCAGCGTCAGCGCCGAAGATTTCTGCGACTTCTACGTGGCCACGCTGGCCGGTCGCACGCTGGCCGAGTGGCGGCCGTGGTGCGAGCGCTTTCTGAACGAGGTGGTCGCGCGGCGGATTCCGGCGTCGGCGCGCGAGCTCGTCGAATCGCACCGCGCGCGCGGCGACCGCGTCGTGATGACGACCGCGACGAACCGCGTGCTCACCGAACTGACGGCGCAGCACCTGGGCATCGCCGACCTGCTGGCGACCGAGGTCGAGGTCGTCGACGGGCTGTGCACCGGCCGGCCCTGCGGCGTGCTCAACATGCGCGAGGGCAAGGTCATGCGGCTGCGCACCTGGCTGGCCGAGCACGGCCTGCCGGACCATGCGTTCGCCGACGCCGTGTTCTACAGCGACTCGATCAACGACGTGCCGCTGCTGCAGGCGGTCGGCCACCCGGTCGTCGTCGATCCCGACACCCGGCTGCACGCGCACGCGCTGAGCGCCGGCTGGCCGGTCCTCGAACTGGCGCGGTGACGATCCGGCGAGCCGCTACGATGGCGGCTCGCAAGCAATTCAGTGGAGGACGCGCGATGGCCATGGACGTGGTGGACTACGAGATCAAGGGTTCGGAGATGCAGTTCGTCGAGGTCGAACTCGACCCGGGCGAGGCAGCGGTCGGCGAAGCCGGCAGCATGATGTTCATGGACGCCGGCATCTCGATGGACACGGTGTTCGGCGACGGCTCGCAGAGCAGCGGCGGCAGCGGCCTGTTCGGCAAGCTGCTGGGTGCGGGCAAGCGCCTGGTGACGGGCGAATCGCTGTTCACCACCGTCTACACCAACCAGAGCGCGACCAAGCTGCGCGTCGCGTTCGCCGCGCCGTACCCCGGCAAGATCTTGCCGATGGATTTGCGCGCGCTGGGCGGCACGCTGATCTGCCAGAAAGACGCCTTTCTGTGCGCGGCGCGCGGCGTGTCGCTGGGCATCTACTTCCAGCAAAAGCTCTCGGTCGGCTTCTTCGGTGGCGAGGGCTTCGTGATGCAGAAGCTCGATGGCGACGGCCTGGCCTTCGTTCACGCCGGCGGCACGGTCGTGAAGCGCGAATTGCGCGCCGGCCAGACGCTGCTGATCGACACCGGCTGCATCGTCGCGCTGACACCCGACGTGAGCTTCGAGATCCAGTACGTCGGCAAGATCAAGACCGCACTGTTCGGCGGCGAAGGCCTGTTCTTCGCGAAGGTCACCGGCCCCGGCACGGTGTGGCTGCAAAGCCTGCCGTTCTCGCGCCTGGCCTCGCGCGTGTTCGCGGCCGCGCCGCAGCGCGGCGGCTCCAAGGAAGAAGGCTCGGTGCTCGGCGGCCTGGCGGTGGGCGGTCTGCTGGGCAGCGTGCTGGGTGGCGGAGACGATGACTGACCGGCTGCGTGTGCGTTGCCCGTCGATCCCTGCGTCATGAGCTTGCTGTTCGATTCGTTCTGGCGCGCCGCCGCCTACTGCCTGCATCCGCGGGTGATCCTGCTGTCGCTGCTGCCGCTGATCATCATGGCGGCGCTCGCGCTGGGGCTGGGCTACTTCTACTGGGAGGCGGCGCTCGACGCGGTGCGCGCCGCGTTCGAGTCGTGGTCGCTGCTCGCGACGATGATCGGCTGGCTCGAGGGCATGGGCCTGGTCAACCTGAAGGTGGTGCTGGCGCCGCTGATCGTCGTGTTCCTGAGCACGCCGGTGATCGTGGTGCTGGCGCTGCTGATGGTGGCCGGTTTCATGACGCCAGCGATGCTCGGGCTGGTGGCCACGCGCCGCTTCCCGCTGCTGGAACGCAAGCGCGGCGGATCGTTCTTCGGCAGCGCCTTCGGCGCGCTGTGGGCGACGATCGCGGCGCTGGTCGCGCTGCTGTTCTCGATCCCGCTGTGGTTCGTGCCGCCGCTGGTGCTGATCGTGCCGCCGTTGATCTGGGGCTGGCTCACCTACCGCGTGATGTGCTACGACGTGCTGGCCGAACATGCCAGCACCGACGAGCGGCGCGCGCTGATCCGGCGCCATCGCGTGTCGCTGCTCGGCATGGGCGTGCTCACCGGCTACCTTGGCGCGGCGCCCTCGCTGGTGTGGGCCTCGGGTGCGATCGCGATCGTGTTGGCGCCGGTGCTGGTGCCGGTGGCGATCTGGATCTACACGCTGGTGTTTGCGTTCTCGGCCTTGTGGTTCGCGCACTTCCTGCTGGCCGCGCTGCAGGCCTTGCGGCGCGAGCGCGAGGCGGTCGAGATCGTGCCGGCAGGCACCGGTCCGCGTTCGACCGAGATCGTCGAAGACGCGCGCGTGATCCCGTTGCCGCCGGCCGATGCCGCCGACGCTCCCCCATCCTCACCCTGGGCCCGCCCATGAACTTCGGTCTGATCATCATCGGCGACGAGATCCTCTCGGGCAAGCGTGCCGACAAGCACCTGCCCAAGGTCATCGAGCTGTTGTCGGCGCGCGGGCTGGGCTTGAGCTGGGCGCGCTATGTCGGCGACGAACCGGCCCGCATCACCGCCGACCTGAAGCACGCGTTCGCCTCGGGCGACGTGGTGTTCTCGTGCGGCGGCATCGGTGCGACACCCGACGACCACACGCGCCAGTGCGCAGCGGCCGCGCTCGGCCGGCCGCTGGCGCTGCACCCGCAGGCGCGCGACCTGATCCTGGAGCGCATGCGCGACACCGCGGCCGAGGCCGGTGTGCCGTTCGAGCCGGATCGCCACGACAACGTGCACCGGCTCAACATGGGCGTGTTCCCCGAGGGGGCGGACATCATTCCGAACCCGTACAACAAGATCGCCGGCTTCACGGTCGGCAGCGTGCACTTCGTGCCGGGTTTTCCGGTGATGGCGTGGCCGATGATCGAGTGGGTGCTCGACACGCACTACCGGGCACTGCACGGCGGCGGCGCGCAGCACGAGAAGTCGGTGATTGTGTTCGGCGCGATGGAGGCCACGCTGACGCCGCTGATGGAGCGCATCGAGGCCGAGTTCGCCGGCATCAAGGTGTTCAGCCTGCCCAGCGTCGACCATCCGCAATGGGGGCGTCACATCGAGTTGGGTGTGAAAGGCCAAGGCGGCGATCGCCTGGGCGCGGCCTACGGCATGTTGCTCGCCGGGCTGCAGGCGCATGGGGCCAAGCTGGGCCCCGAAATGGTGCGGTAGGCCTGCGCAAATTGGTCTATCTTGGTGCTCTTGAGTGCACCACGTTGGGCGTCCCGTCTGGCCTCTGTCACCGAGGTACACCCGGTGTTCGAACCCCCGTCCCGGCCTGTCGCAGGCATGCTTTCTGCTACATTCCTGTGCGCATTTTTGGGGCCTGCGAGCAGGCCTTTTGAAGGCCGATTCCAGCCCCTCCCACCCTCGAACAAGCATTCCACCAGGAGTTCCCAGATGGCCAGCAAGACCGTTGCCGACGTGATGAAGATGGTGAAGGAGAACGAAGTCAAGTTCGTCGACTTCCGTTTCACCGACACCCGCGGCAAAGAGCAGCACGTCAGCGTGCCCGTGTCCCATTTCGACGAAGACAAGTTCACCGGCGGACATGCGTTCGACGGCTCGTCGATCGCCGGCTGGAAGGGCATCGAGGCGTCGGACATGCAGCTGATGCCCGACCCCAACACCGCCAATATCGACCCGTTCTTCGAAGAGCCGACGCTGATCCTGACCTGCGACGTGGTCGAGCCGTCCGACGGCAAGCCCTACGAGCGCGACCCGCGTTCGCTCGCGAAGCGCGCCGAGGCCTACATGAAGGCCTCGGGCCTGGGCGACACGGCCTACTTCGGTCCGGAACCCGAGTTCTTCGTGTTCGACAGCGTGCGCTGGGGCAACGACATGTCGGGTTGCTTCGCCGAGATCGATTCCGAAGAAGCCTCCTGGAACTCCAAGAAGGTCTACGAGCACGGCAACTCCGGCTACCGCCCGGCCGTCAAGGGCGGCTACTTCCCGACCCCGCCGGTCGACAGCATGCAGGACATGCGCTCCGAGATGTGCCTGGTGCTCGAGTCGCTCGGCATCCCGTGCGAAGTGCATCACCACGAGGTCGCGCAGGCCCAGATGGAAATCGGCACGAAGTTCAGCACGCTGCTGCAGCGCGCCGACTGGGTCCAGCTGCAGAAGTACGTGATCCAGAACGTGGCCCACAGCTACGGCAAGACCGCGACCTTCATGCCCAAGCCCATCGTCGGCGACAACGGCTCGGGCATGCATGTGCACCAGTCGGTCTGGAAGGACGGCAAGAACCTGTTCGCCGGTGACGGCTATGCAGGCCTGAGCGAGTTCGCGCTGTTCTACATCGGCGGCATCATCAAGCACGCCAAGGCGCTGAACGCGATCACCAACCCGGGCACGAACTCGTACAAGCGCCTGGTGCCGGGCTTCGAAGCGCCGGTGAAGCTGGCCTACTCGAGCAAGAACCGCTCGGCGTCGATCCGCATCCCGCACGTCGCGAACCCCAAGGGCCGCCGCGTCGAGACGCGCTTCCCCGATCCGCTGATGAACCCCTACCTGGGTTTCTCGGCACTGCTGATGGCCGGCCTGGACGGCGTCGAGAACAAGATCCACCCGGGCGAAGCCGCCAGCAAGGACCTCTATCACCTGCCGCCGGAAGAAGACAAGCTGATCCCGACCGTCTGCCACAGCCTGGACCAGGCGCTCGAGCACCTCGACAAGGACCGCGCGTTCCTGACCAAGGGCGGCGTGTTCACCGATGCCTACATCGACGCCTACATCGACCTGAAGATGCAAGAGGTCACGCGCTTCCGCATGGCGACGCATCCGGTCGAGTTCGACATGTACTACACGCTGTAAAGTTTCGGCTTTTCGTGAACGAAGGGACGGCCAGGGCCGTCCCTTTTTCTTTGGCGCGCGCGGTGCGACACAATGCACGCTGGTCTGGAGAATCCCTGCATGAAGATGTCCCACCGCTCGATCGTGACTGGCTCGCTGTTCGTGCTCGGCCTGTGTACCGGCGGCGTTGCCCGCGCCGCTGACGTGACCTACAAGTGCCCCGGCAACACCTACAGCAACACGTTGAGCGCCAAGGAGGCCAAGGACAAGGGCTGCACGGTGCTCGACAACGCGCCGATCACCGTGATCCAGGCGCAGAAGCCGCGGTCGAGCGCGAGCAACGCATCGAGCCCCGGCACCGGCCGCGTCGACCCGGCCGAACAGCGCGCACGCGACACTGACGCGCGCCGCATCCTCGAGGCCGAGCTCCGGCGCGAAGAGGAACGTCTGGCGCAGATGAAGACCGAGTACAACAACGGCCAGCCCGACCGGCTGGGCGCTGAAGGCAAGAACTACCAGAAGTACCTGGACCGCGTCGCCGACATGAAGGCGGCCATCACGCGCAAGGAAGGCGACATCGCGGCGCTCAAGCGCGAGCTGCTGAAGTACCCGCAGTGAGTCCGGCCCAGAGCCTTCAGGCCTTCGCGGCTTTCGACCACCTCGCGACCATGATCGCGGTGGTCAGCGAGAGCGGGCAATGCCTGTTCGCCAACGCGTCGTTCGAGAACGTGCTGGGCCTGTCGCGCCGCAGCGTGCAGCGCGGGTCGCTGTTCGAATGGTTCGTCGACGCCCAGATGCTGCGCGACACCGTGGCGGCGGTCAGCCGCAACGAGTTTTCCACCAGCCGCCTGGAGGCGCTGTTGCGCCGGCCCGGCGCCAGCCACGTCGAGCCGCTGCCGGTGCACGTGATCGTGAACCAGATGGAGGCCTCGCGCTTCGTCGTGATCGAACTCGTCGAAATCGAGCAGCAGACGCGCCAGGACCGCGAGGAGCGCGCCCTCGACCAGGCGCAGGTGACCAAGGAGCTGATCCGCAACCTCGCGCACGAGATCAAGAACCCGCTGGGCGGCATCCGCGGCGCGGCCCAGCTGCTCGAGATGGAGGTCGAATCGCGCGCGCTGCACGAGTACACCCAGGTCATCATCAGCGAAGCGGATCGGCTGCAGGCGCTGGTCGACCGGCTGCTGGCCCCGCACCGCAAGCCGCATGTGGTCAGCGACGTCAACATCCACGAGGTCTGCGAGCGGGTCAGGGCGCTGATCCTGGCGGAGTTCCCGCGCGGGCTGATGGTCGAGCGCGACTACGACATCTCGATCCCGGACTTCCGCGGCGACCGCGAGCAGCTCATCCAGGCGGTGCTGAACATCGCCCACAACGCGGCCCAGGCGCTGGTCGAGCGCATCGCCGAGGGCGACGCGATGATCACGTTGCGCACACGCATCGCGCGCCAGGTCACGCTGGGCAAGCAGCGCTACCGCTTGGCACTGGACTTGCATATTCAGGACAACGGCCCGGGTGTGCCCGAGTCCATCCGCGAACGCATCTTCTACCCGCTGGTTTCGGGGCGAGACGGTGGTTCGGGACTGGGGCTCACGCTGGCGCAGACCTTCGTGCAGCAGCATCGCGGCACGGTCGAATGCGAGAGCGAACCGGGCAGGACCTTATTCAAGATCGTGATCCCACTGCCCTGAGCGAGAGGAACGCACAGGGCGGACTGGCCGATGATGTGCCAGACACGAGACGTGCAGACACAAGAACAGGCAGGGCATGAAACCCATCTGGATCGTTGACGACGACCAATCCATCCGCTTCGTGCTGGAAAAGGCACTTGCGCGCGAAGAACTCGCGGTGCGCAGCTTCACGAATTCGCGCGACGTGCTGAAAGCCCTGGACGACGACGAGCCGCAGGTGCTCGTCTCCGACATCCGCATGCCGGGCGGCTCGGGCATCGAACTGCTGGCCAAGGTGCGCGAGCGCCTGCCCAGCCTGCCGGTCATCATCATGACCGCCTACTCCGACCTCGACAGCGCCGTCAGCGCGTTCCAGGGCGGCGCCTTCGAGTACCTGCCCAAGCCCTTCGACGTGCCCAAAGCGGTCGAGCTGATCCGCCGTGCGGTCGACGAAAGCTTGCGCGAGGAAGTGCGCGACGAGAAGGCCGCCCAGGTGCCCGAAATGCTCGGCCAGGCGCCGGCGATGCAGGACGTGTTCCGCGCGATCGGCCGCCTGAGCCAGAGCATCGTCACGGTGCTGATCACCGGCGAATCGGGTTCGGGCAAGGAACTGGTCGCCAACGCGCTGCACAAGCACAGCCCGCGCGCTAGCGGGCCTTTTGTGGCGATCAACACAGCGGCGATCCCGAAGGACCTGCTCGAGTCCGAGCTCTTCGGCCACGAGCGCGGCGCCTTCACCGGTGCGCAGACCACGCGCCGCGGGCGCTTCGAGCAGGCCGACGGCGGCACGCTGTTCCTCGACGAGATCGGCGACATGCCGTTCGACCTGCAGACGCGGTTGTTGCGCGTGCTCAGCGATGGGCAGTACTACCGCGTCGGCGGCCACAACCCGATGAAGAGCAATGTGCGCGTGATCGCCGCGACGCACCAGAACCTCGAAGACCGGGTCAAGGCTGGCGCGTTCCGCGAAGACCTGTTCCACCGCCTGAACGTGATCCGCCTGCGCCTGCCGGCGCTGCGCGAGCGCAGTGAAGACGTGCCGGCGCTGACGCGCTTCTTCCTGCAAAAGAGCGCCAAGGAACTCGGCGTCGAGGCCAAGCGCATCACCGATGCGGCACTCGCGCGCCTGACCCGTTTCGACTTCCCCGGCAACGTGCGTCAGCTCGAGAACATCTGCCACTGGCTGACCGTGATGGCACCGGCGCAGATGATCGAACCCAAGGACCTGCCGCCCGAATTCACCGGCGGGAACATCGTGGCGTCGGTCGAGGTCAAGTCCGTGCCGTTCGCGCCGGCGTTCGCCACCCCCTCGGCCCCCGTGCCGAGCGAGTCGGTGATGCCGCTGGCCGCGGCGCCTGTGTCCAGCCTCCCGCCCCTGGTCGGTGGCGGCTCGTGGCTGCTGGGCCTCGAACAGGAAGCGCGCGGTTTGCTGCAAGCCGGCGACGCGGAAGTCTGGGACACGCTGACCCACAAGTTCGAGGCGCAGCTGATCCGCACCGCACTCGAGATCACGCGCGGGCGGCGCATCGAAGCGGCTCAAAAACTCGGCATCGGCCGCAACACCATCACCCGCAAGATCCAGGAACTGGGCCTGGACGATTAGACGTGGGACACCGGTGCCGGCGTACCGACACTGGCCCGAGCCACACTCAGGCCGAAAGCTCGACGATCACCGGGGCGTGGTCGCTGGGCCGCTCGTTCTTGCGCGTCGGCTTGTCGATCACGCAACTCAGCACGCGGGACTTCAACGCCTCGCTGACCAGGATGTGATCGATGCGCAGCCCCTGGTTCTTGCGGAAGGCCAGGTTGCGGTAGTCCCACCAGCTCCAGCTCTTGGGCGCTTGCTCGAACAGCCGGAACGAGTCGTGCAAGCCGAGTTCGAGCAGGCCCTTGAAATGCGCGCGCTCCTCGGGCGTGCACAAGACCTGGCCGGCCCACAGCACCGGGTCGTAGACATCGCGGTCTTCGGGCGCGATGTTGTAGTCGCCGAGCAGCGCAAGTTGCGGATGCGCGGCACTCTGCTGTTGGACCCAATCGCGCAGCGCGCTCAGCCACGCCAGCTTGTACGGGAATTTCTCGCTCTCGACCGCCTGGCCGTTCGGGATGTAGACCCCGATGATGCGCACACGCCCAAGCGGGCTGTCGACCGTGGCCGCGATCACGCGCGCCTGCGGGTCGTCGTGGCCCGGGATGTTGCGCACCACGTCGGTGGCGGGTGACTTGCTGATCAGCGCGACCCCGTTGTAGGTCTTCTGCCCGAACCATTGAACCTGGTAGCCGGCTGCCATGATCGCGGCATGCGGGAACTTGTCGTCGGTGAGCTTGGTTTCCTGCAGGCACAGCACATCGGGCTGGTGCAAGCTGAGCCAGTCCAGCAGCTGCGGGAGGCGCACGGCGAGCGAATTGACGTTCCAGGTGGCGATTTTCATGAGGGCGACGGGCTGGCTCAGTCAGACACCCGATCATTGTCGCGCAGCAGCAGTTGCCCGCCGCCTGCAGTGTCGGCGACGACCTCGCCGATCTCGGCCGCCGCGTCGAAGCCGTGGCGGCGGAACACCGCGAGCACGTCGCCCACAGCTTCGGGCGCGCAGGACACGAGCAGGCCGCCGCTGGTCTGCGGATCGGTTAGCAGCGCCCGGTCGGTCGCGTTGAAGCCCTCGGGCAGCCGAACGTCGCTGCCATAGCCGGCCCAGTTCCGGCCGGACGCGCCGGTGACCATGCCTCGCTCCGCCAATTCGCGCACCTCGGGCAGCAGCGGCACGCGCGCCCAGTCGATCGCCACAACCAGCTTCGCGCCGCGTGCGAGTTCGAGCGCGTGGCCGGCCAGGCCGAAGCCGGTCACGTCGGTCAGCGCATGCACGCCCTGCATCGCGGCCAGTTCGGGGCCGGGCGTGTTCAGCTGCGTGGTGGTCGCGATCATCTGCGCGTAGCCGGCGGCCGACAGCGCCTCTTTCTTCAGTGCCGCCGACAGGATGCCGACGCCGATCGGCTTGCCCAGCACCAGCCGGTCGCCGGGCCGCGCATCCGCGTTGCGCTTGACGCGCTTCGGGTGCACGACGCCCAGCGCGACCAACCCGTAGATCGGTTCGACCGAGTCGATCGTGTGGCCGCCGGCGATCGGAATGCCTGCGGCGCGGCAGACCGATTCGCCGCCTTCGAGGATCTTGGCGATGACCTCGGTCGACAGGACGTTGATCGGCATGCCCACCAGCGCCAGCGCCATGATGGGCTTGCCGCCCATCGCGTACACGTCGCTGATGGCGTTGGTGGCGGCGATGCGCCCGAAGTCGAACGGGTCGTCGACGATGGGCATGAAGAAATCGGTGGTCGCGATCAGCGCGATCTCGTCGGTCAGCTGGTAGACCGCGGCGTCGTCGGCGGTCTCGATGCCGACCAGCAGTTCGGCCGGCATCGGCATGCGCTTCGTGTTCTTCAGGATCTCGCTCAGCAGGCCGGGGGCGATCTTGCAGCCGCAGCCGCCGCCGTGCGACAGCGAGGTGAGGCGGGGGCCGCCAGTGGCGGGCGCGGAATCGTTCATCTTGTCTTCTCCAGTGCATCGGCACGGGCGGTGCGCGCAGATGCGCGCGGAAGCCGCGTGTCCGGTTTGTATCGGGATCTGCCGGTATGCGCCATCTTCTTCACAAGAAAACCATCATCGACGCATCGATTGAAATAATATCAAATATTCGATTGTGGTTAATTAATAATAATATCTCTGGCAATTGATGCTGGTTTGGCAGGTTTATTTTCGAATTGAATAACCAGTTCGAAAAATACTATTCGTTCACCCTCAATCAACCCGTGGAGTGAGCCATGACCAGCATCAATTCCTTTTTGCCGTCGGCGAGCAGTTCGAATATCGCCGCAAGCGGGGTCAAGAAGACGCCGACGGCTTTTGATATCAATTCAGCGGAATTCGGCCCGACCGCCGCCACCGCGATCGGCGTGGCCGCGACGGCGACCGACGCGGTTGGCTCGACCGTCTCGTTCAGCAAGGAAGGCCTGTCCAAACTCGTCGACATGGCGGACTCGGCCGTCGACAGCGTCGAGAACGCGATCTCCGGTGCCGGCAAGGAATTGTCGACGCTGGGCCACGACATCGCCGACGAGTTCAAGAAAGCCTACGGCGCGGTGGAGCACACGGCCTCGTCGGTTGTCTCCGCGGTGGAAGACGCCGCGTCCACGGTAGAGAACGCCGTCTCGTCGGCGGCGTCGGCCGTGGGCGACGCCGCGACCTATGTGAAGGACGGTGTCAGCGCGGTGGCCGACAAGGCGAGCTACTACGCCGCGGCCGGCCTCGGCGCACTGCTCTGACGCGCGGCGCGCCAACCATCGACGGCCGTGACCCCGCCTGGAGATCCCGAATGAAACACCGATTCCTGTTCGCTGCGTGCCTTCCCGTGAGCTGCATGCTGCAAGCCGGCTGCTCCATCGTCACGCCGTTGCCGCTCTGGGAGCTCACGAAGACCACCGGCATGGTGGCCGCCGCGGCGATTCCGTATGGCGGCAGCGAGGCCTCGAACACCGTCTACCACCTGCACGCGCCCTTTCGCAACCTGTGCATAGAGTTCAACCCGGACTCGGCGGTCACCGACGTCGTTCCGGCGCTGCAGATCGAGCTGCGCAAGCACCGCATCGAGAGCCGCGTCTACGAGCCCGGGACCACCACCGACGAGTGCGGCATCTGGCTCCGCTATGTCGCCTCCATCGTCTGGGACGTTCCGCCGCTGAGCGGCAGCTACAAGCCCTACGTCAACACCGCAGCGCTCACCTTGCAGGCCACGAACGGTGCCGTGCTGTCGAGCAGCCAGTACGAGCTGGGCAGCACTTTCGGCATGGGCAAATGGGCCTCGACCCAAAGCAAGCTGGCACCCGTGGTCACGGCGTTGCTGACCGGCTTCCAGAACTGACCGCGCACTGCCACACGCCAATCCACCGGAGAACTTCATGACGTCGAACCCGAACCCGTATCGTCCCAATCCCAGCCAGCTGCGCCGTCGCTCGCACGCGTTGTACGGCGCTGTGCTGTGCGGCGCGGTGCTGTCCGCCTGTTCGAGCATGCCGGACACCGGCATCGTTCAAGGCCCGCTGGGCGCGCCACCGGTGCCGCGCCCGGTGAACATCGAGCGGCTCAACACCGGGTCCATCTTCCAGCCCAACATGCAGACGGTCTCGCTGTTCTCGACCGACCGCAAGCCGCGCTTCGTGGGCGACACGCTGAAGATCGACATCTCCGAGACGCTGAGCGCCACGAGCAAGGTCAACACCGACACCAGCCGCGAGACCGCGATGAGCGCCAAGGGCCCCGGCTCCAAGGCGGGCATGGGCATCTTCTCGTCGATCATGAATCTCGACGCCAGCGCCTCCGGCAGCAACACCCTCAAGGGCGGTGGCACGACCGAGAACGCGAGCAAGTTCACCGGCCAGCTGTCGGCCTCGGTCATCAACGTGCTCTCGAACGGCAACCTCGTGGTGGCCGGAGACCGCACCATCTCGTTGAACGGCGGTGTCAACGTGCTGCGGTTCTCGGGCATCGTCAACCCGAAGGACATCCGGGCCGGCAACATCGTCGCCTCGGCCGACACCGTGAACGCCCGCATCGAGGTCGTCGGCCGCGGCGAGGTCTCGGAGGCGTCGTCGCGCAGCTGGATCCAGCGTGTGCTGGCCGACAGCCTGTCGTTCTGGTGAGGAGCCCGCGATGAAGGCAATCTGCCGATGGACCACCTGGGCCGCCCTGTGCGGCGGCGCTGTCGCGGGCCCGGCCGCGGCGACCGAACTCGACGGCGTTCGGCTGGACGATTCGGCGCAGGTCGCCGGCAAGGACCTGAAACTCAACGGCGCGGGCCTGAGTCTGCGCCTGGTGTTCAAGGTCTACGCGATCAGCCTGTACCTGGCCGAACCCCGCAAGACGGCCGAAGAGGTGCTGAACAGCGACGGGCCGCGGCGGCTCGCGATCCTGATGCTGCGCGACGTCAGCGGCGAGGAGTTCGGCCGGGCCATGGCCGACTCGGTCGCGGAGCATGGTGACGGTTCGTCCGCCGCGCCGCTCGACAACGGCGTGCTGCGCGTCGGCCTGAGCATCGCCGCGCAGGCGCGCGGCTTGCGCAAGGGCGACCGGCTGACGATGGACTGGGTGCCTGGTGTGGGTGCCGTCATCGAGCTGAATCAGCGGCCCTTGATCGCCCCCATCCCCGACAAGCGCTTCTACACCGCGCTGCTGAGCGTCTGGCTGGGTGCCAAGCCCACCGACCCTGCGCTCAAGACCAAGCTGCTGGGGCGCGCGCCGGCCTGATACCGGCGCAGCGCGAGAGGGCGAATCGCTAGGCGAACGCCTCGGTGCTGTGCGGCACGAACATGTAGCCGTGGAAGCGCACGGTCTGGATGTAGCGCGGACTCGCCGGGTCGGCCTCCAGGATGCGACGCAGTCGCATGATGGAGGCATCGACCGCGCGCAGCAGCGCGGTCTCCTTGCCTGCGTGCGACACCGACAGCAGCCGTTCGCGCGCCACCGGCAGGCCGGGCGTCGCGGTCAGTTCCGCGAGCAGCGCGTACTCCACGGTGTTGAGCACGCGCACCTGTTGCGCCCGGTGCAGGCTGCGCGAGGCGGGCACGAAGTGCCACTCGCCGATGCGTATCGACTTCTCGGCCTCGGTGGCCGGCGCCTCCGGCGCCTTGCCTCGGCGCAGAACCGCCCGCGCACGCGCCAGCAGTTCGCGTGACGAGAAGGGCTTGTTCACGTAATCGTCGGCGCCCATCTCGAGGCCGATGACGCGGTCGATCGAGTCGGCGTTGCCCGTCAGCAGGATGATCGCGACCGGGTTGCCGCGCCGGCGCAGCAGCCGGCACGCGTCCAGCCCCGACATGCCCGGCAGGCCGACGTCCATCAGGATCAGGTCGGGCCGCCGGCTGTCGATGCGGCTGAGCATCTCTTCCGCAGACCCCACGGCTGTCAGTTCCAGCCCCTGGCCCAGCAGGTAGTCCGACAGCATCTCGCGCAGCGCCGGATCGTCTTCAACGAGGTAGATGTGCGTTCGGCTCATGGGGGTCGGGTACCACTATCTTGACCCCCTGATTGGACCCTCTACATGTCGCCACAATATTGCGGGTTCCGCTTGGATGTGCGCCGCACGTTTCGCAACATTGCTCGTCAGTAGTGGAACCACGCGAGCACGCCCAGCACGATGCCGACGGCGCTGGCGCCGAACACCAGCTTCTCCAGCCAGCGCTTCTTCGTCAGCAGCGCGATCGCCGCCATGGCGATCGCGATCTGCAGCACCGTCGTCGCCTGGGCCCAGCGGTGGTGCTGGTGCATCTGCTCGGCGCTGCGATCGTCCCAGTCCTTGGACTCGGCCTCGAGCTTCTCGGCGGCCAGCTTGATCTCGGCCTTCTCGGCCTTGTAGCGCTTGATCTCGTCGGCGTAGAAGCTCTTGCGTGCGTCCGGGGCCAGCTCTTGTGCGAGCTCGCTCAGGTTCTGCTTGCTGCTCTTGGCCTGGTAGTAGTTCCACTGGTTCGAGGCTTCGGTCTTCTTGATCGCGGCATCGTTCTTGTAGAGGCCGGCATTGGCCTGCGTCGCGCCGCCCATGTACGCGAAGATCGCGCCCACCGTCGCCAGGATCGCCGTGATCACGGCGAGCTGGCCGGCCAGGCCCTTGGGCTCGTGCTGCGCCGCGTGTTCGAGTTCATGGTCGTGCGGGCCGTGCACGTGAAAGCCGCCTGATGACATGTCAATCTCCTCGGGTGTTGTTGTAGGTGACGAAGTGGTAGCCGATGCCGTTCGCGCTCAAGCGCGGCTCGGTGGACGCTACCGTGAACCGGGTGCGGTCCCAGGTCGGGAAGAAGATGTCGCCGTCGAGTTCGGCGTCGATCTCGGTGAGCACGAGCTGGTCGACGCGCGGCAGTGCCAGCGCATAGACCTCGGCGCCGCCGATCACGAAGGCCCTGGGCGTGCCGGCGAGCAGCGCCAGCGCGGCGTCGAGCGAGCTCACGGCGTCGGCGCCGTCGGCCCGCCACGCGGCATTGCGCGTGATCACCACGTTGCGGCGGCCGGGCAGGGGGCGAAAGCGTGCGGGCAGCGAGTCCCAGGTCTTGCGGCCCATGATGACCGGGCAACCCATCGTGACGCGCCGAAAGTGCTTCTGGTCTTCGGGCTCGTGCCAGAGCAGGCCGTTGTTCTTGCCGATCGCGCCGTTGCGGGCGACGGCCGCGATCAGGCTGAGCGAGGGCAGGGGCGGGGCTGAAATCGTCATGCGCGCGATTGTGGCAGCGCCGGATGACGCCCCGGCCGGCGCCGGGCCGTTCCCAAGCGGCCTGAGTACCCGGCCGGCGGGTGGCGGCGGTACCCCGGCGCCGGGTGCCTCATGTCATCAGGTCAGCGACGCTGCCTCCTTGCCGTTCGCGAAATGCTGCTGCATCAGCTGCTGCGCGCGTTCGCCGTTGCGCGCCTTCAGCGCCGCCATGATCTGGCGGTGCTCTTTCAGCGAGGCCTCGAGCCGGCCCTGCTTGAACAGGGAATGGTGGCGATTCAGCTTCATCACCTTGCGCAGGTCGGCGACGAGCTGGTTGCGCCAGCGGTTGTCGGCGACCTCGAGCAGCTTCATGTGGAAGCGCTCGTTCGCAGCGAAGAAGCGGTCGCGGTTGGCGACCTCGTCTTCGAGCTGCTGGTGCAAGGCGGCGAGCTCGGCGATCTGCGCGGCGCTGGCGGTCTGGGCCACCACCATCGCGGCATCGCTCTCGAGCAGCGCGAGCAGGTGGTAGACCTCGGCGAGATCGCGCTCCGACACCTCGGTGACGTAGGCGCCGCGGCGCAGCTTCATCGTCACCAGCCCTTCGGCCGCGAGCACCTTCAGCGCCTCACGCAGCGGCGTGCGGCTGATGCCGTATTCGGCGGCCAGCGCCTGCTCGTCGATCCAGCTGCCCGGGTGCAGCGTGTGCGCGAGGATGCGGCTGCGCAGCCGCTCGGCGACCTGCTCGTAGAGCGCGCTGTCGCGCAGCTTGGCCGGGCCGGCTGCGGCGCGGGGCTCGGAAATTTCTGGGAGGAGCGTCGCCATGTCTGCGATCTGCCGATAGAATTCAATTTTGAATTATGCATGCGGCGCGGTGACGCCGTCCAGCCCCGATCTGGTTCTATTCTTGGGGGCGGCGTCGCGCCAAGGGAACACACCATGTCGGATGACAAGACTCTGAATTCGGACTCGCTGGCCGCCTGGCAGAAGGCCGCCGCGAAGTCGGCCCCCGCCGGCGAGATCGACGCGCTGACCTGGATCACGCCCGAGGGCATCCCCGTCAAGCCGCTGTACACCGCGGCCGACCTGCAGGGCCTGCCGTACACCGACACGCTGCCCGGCTTTGCGCCGTTCTTGCGCGGCCCGCAGGCGACCATGTACGCGGTGCGGCCGTGGACCATCCGTCAATACGCCGGCTTCTCGACCGCCGAAGCCTCGAACGATTTCTACCGCAAGGCGCTGGCCGCTGGCGCGCAGGGCGTCAGCGTCGCGTTCGACCTGGCCACCCATCGCGGCTACGACAGCGACCACCCGCGCGTCACCGGCGACGTCGGCAAGGCCGGTGTCGCGATCGACTCGGTCGAGGACATGAAGATTCTGTTCGACGGCATCCCGCTCGACAAGGTCAGCGTGAGCATGACGATGAACGGCGCGGTGCTGCCGGTGCTCGCCGGCTACGTGGTCGCGGCCGAAGAGCAGGGCGTGTCGCAAGACAAACTCAGTGGAACGATCCAGAACGACATCCTGAAGGAGTTCATGGTTCGCAACACCTACATCTTCCCGCCCGAGCCCAGCATGCGCGCGATCGGCGACATCATCGAGTACACGGCCAAGAACATGCCGAAGTTCAACTCGATCAGCATCAGCGGTTATCACATGCAGGAGGCCGGCGCGAACCAGGCGCTCGAGCTCGCGTTCACGCTGGCCGATGGGCGCGAGTACGTGAAGGCGGCGCTCGCGAAGGGCCTGGACGTCGACGAGTTCGCCGGCCGCCTCTCGTTCTTCTGGGCCATCGGCATGAACTTCTACCTCGAAGTCGCCAAGATGCGCGCCGCGCGGCTGCTGTGGTGGAAGATCATGACCGGCTTCGACGCGAAGAACCCGAAGAGCCTGATGCTGCGCACGCATTGCCAGACCTCGGGCTGGTCGCTGACCGAGCAAGACCCGTACAACAACGTCGTGCGCACCACGATCGAGGCCATGGCCGCGGTCTTCGGCGGCACGCAGAGCCTGCACACCAACGCGCTCGACGAGGCGATCGCGCTGCCGACCGAGTTCAGCGCCCGCATCGCGCGCAACACGCAGCTGATCATCCAGGAAGAGACCCACATCACGAACGTCGTCGACCCCTGGGCCGGCAGCTACATGATGGAAAAGCTCACGCAGGACATGGCCGATGCCGCGTGGAAGATCATCGAGGAGGTCGAGGCGATGGGCGGCATGGTCAAGGCGGTGGACAGCGGCTGGGCCAAGCTGAAGATCGAGGCCAGCGCGGCCGAGAAGCAGGCGCGCATCGACTCGGGCAAGGACGTGATCGTCGGCGTCAACAAGTACAAGCTGAAGACCGAGGACGCGATCGAGACGCTGGACATCGACAACGTGATGGTGCGCGAGAACCAGGTTGCGCGGCTGAAGGCGGTGCGCGCGAAACGCGACACCGCGAAGACGCAGGCGGCGCTCGATGCGCTGACGGTGTGTGCCGAGAGCGGCGAGGGCAACCTGCTCGACCTCAGCATCAAGGCCGTGCGCCTGCGCGCCACCGTCGGCGAGGTGTCCGATGCGCTCGAGAAAGCCTGGGGCCGCCACCGTGCCGACACGCAGAAGGTCACCGGCGTCTACGCCGCGGCCTACGACAGCGCCGAGGGCTGGGACAAGCTGAAGGGCGAAATTGCCCAGTTCGCCGAAGACCAAGGCCGCCGCCCGCGCGTGATGATCGCCAAGCTCGGCCAGGACGGCCACGACCGCGGCGCCAAGGTCGTCGCGACCGCGTTCGCCGACCTCGGCTTCGACGTCGACATGGGGCCGCTGTTCCAGACCGCCGACGAATGCGCGCGCCAGGCGATCGAGAACGACGTGCACGCGGTCGGCGTCAGCACGCTGGCCGCCGGCCACAAGACCCTGGTGCCAGCCATCATCGAGTCGCTGAAGAAGCAGGGCGCCGACGACATCATCGTGTTCGTCGGCGGCGTGATCCCGCGGCAGGACTACGACATGCTCTATGAAGCCGGCGTCAAGGGCATCTACGGGCCTGGCACGCCGATCCCGGCGAGCGCGAAGGACGTGCTCGAACAGATCCGATTGAACGTTGCCAAGGTCTGAATCCGTCGTGGCGTTGACCCCCGTGGATCAGGCGTTGATCGAGGGCGTGCGTCGCGGCGATCGCCGCGCGTTGGCCAAGTCCATCACGCTGCTCGAATCGACGCGTCCGGACCACCGCGCGCGCGCCGACGAGTTGCTGAACAGCCTGTTGCCGCACACCGGCCACGGCATGCGGCTGGGGATCTCGGGCGTGCCCGGCGTCGGCAAGTCCACCTTCATCGAGGCGCTGGGCTTGGCGCTGATCGCGAAGGGCCATCGCGTCGCGGTGCTCGCCATCGACCCGTCGTCCAGTCTGTCGGGCGGCTCCATCCTGGGCGACAAGACGCGCATGGAGCAACTCTCGGTGCATGAGGCGGCCTACATCCGGCCCAGCCCGGCCTCCGGCACGCTGGGCGGCGTGGCCGAGAAGACGCGCGAGGCGATGCTGGTGTGCGAGGCGGCGGGCTTCGACGTCGTCATCGTCGAGACCGTCGGCGTGGGCCAGAGCGAAACCGCGGTCGCGAGCATGACCGACCTGTTCGTGCTGCTGCAGCTGCCCAACGCCGGCGACGACCTGCAGGCGATCAAGAAGGGCGTGATGGAGCTCGCCGACCTGGTCGTCATCAACAAGGCCGACCTCGACCCGCTGGCCGCCTCGCGCGCGCAGGCGCACATCGCGAGTTCGCTGCGGCTGTTCGCGGGCCACGAGAGCATGCCGCGCGTGCTGACGATGAGCGCGCTGAAGATCGATGGTTTCGAGACCTTCTGGGCCGCCGTCGAGGCCTTTCACGCACGCCGGCGTGCCAGCGGCGAGTTCGCCGCACGCCGAAAAGACCAGGCGCTGGCGTGGATGTGGGACATCATTCAGGCCTGCCTGCAGACCGACTTCCGCCAGCACCCGGCGGTGCGCAACGCATTGCCGCAGACCCTCACCGACGTGACCGCATCGCGCATCGCGCCCTCGGTCGCCGCCCGCAGCCTGTTGAATCTCTTCGAGAGGTAGAGACCCCATGCACGACATCATCCAGCAGCTCGACGCCAAGCGCGCCAAGGCCCGACTCGGCGGCGGCGAGAAGCGCATCGCCGCGCAGCACGGCAAGGGCAAGCTCACCGCCCGCGAACGCATCGAGCTGCTGCTCGACGCCGACACTTTCGAAGAGTGGGACATGTTCGTCGAGCACCGCAACCACGACTTCGGCATGCAGGACAACCGGCCGCCGGGCGACGGCGTCGTCACCGGCTACGGCATGATCAACGGCCGGCTGGTGTTCGTGTTCAGCCAGGACTTCACGGTCTTCGGCGGCGCGCTCAGCGAGGCGCACGCCGAGAAGATCTGCAAGGTGATGGACCAGGCGATGAAGGTCGGCGCGCCGGTGATCGGCCTGAACGACTCGGGCGGCGCGCGCATCCAGGAAGGCGTGGCGTCGCTGGGCGGCTATGCCGAGGTGTTCCAGCGCAACGTGATGGCCTCGGGCGTGGTGCCGCAGATCAGCATGATCATGGGCCCGTGCGCGGGCGGCGCGGTGTATTCGCCGGCGATGACCGACTTCATCTTCATGGTGAAGGACAGCTCGTACATGTTCGTCACCGGGCCCGAGGTCGTGAAGACGGTGACGCACGAGGAGGTCACGGCCGAAGACCTGGGCGGCGCCGGTGCGCACACGACCAAGAGCGGGGTCGCCGACCTCGCGTTCGACAACGACGTGGACGCGCTCGCGATGCTGCGCCGCTTCTTCAACTACCTGCCGCTGAACAACCGCGAGAAGGCGCCGGTGCGGCCCGGCACCGACCCAGCCGAGCGCCTCGACTGGTCGCTCGACACGCTGGTGCCCGACAACCCGAACAAGCCTTACGACATGAAGGAGCTGATCGCGAAGACGGTGGACGACGGCGACTTCTTCGAGCTGCAGCCCGACTACGCCAAGAACATCATCATCGGCTTCGCGCGCATGGACGGGCAGAGCGTGGGCATCGTCGCGAACCAGCCGCTGGTGCTGGCCGGCTGCCTGGACATCAAGAGCAGCATCAAGGCGGCGCGCTTCGTGCGTTTCTGCGACGCGTTCAACATCCCGGTGCTGACCTTTGTCGACGTGCCCGGCTTCATGCCCGGCACCGCGCAGGAGTACGGCGGCATCATCAAGCACGGCGCGAAGCTGCTGTATGCGTATGCCGAATGCACGGTACCCAAGATCACCGTGATCACGCGCAAGGCCTACGGCGGCGCCTACGACGTGATGAGCTCCAAGCACCTGCGCGGCGACGTCAACTTCGCGTGGCCCAACGCCGAGATCGCGGTGATGGGCGCGAAGGGTGCGGTCGAGATCATCTTCCGCGAAGAGAAGAACGACCCGGTCAAGCTCGCGGCGCGCGAGGCCGAGTACAAGGCCAAGTTCGCGAACCCGTTCGTGGCCGGTGCGCGCGGCTACATCGACGACGTGATCCAGCCGCACGAGACACGCAAGCGCATCTGCCGCTCGTTGGTGATGCTGCGCGACAAGAAGGTCGACGACCCGTGGCGCAAGCACGGCAACATCCCGTTGTGATCGATCAGGAGCACAAGAAAATGTTCACGAAGATCCTGATTGCGAACCGCGGCGAGATCGCCTGCCGCGTCATCAAGACCGCGAAGAAGATGGGCATCAAGACGGTGGCCGTGTACTCGGAAGCCGACCGCGATGCGCTGCACGTCGAGCTTGCCGACGAGTCGGTCTGCATCGGCCCGGCACCGAGCCGCGAGTCCTACCTCGTGATGGACAAGATTATCGCGGCCTGCAAGGAAACGGGCGCGCAGGCGGTGCATCCCGGCTATGGCTTTCTGTCCGAGAACGAGGCGTTCGCGCGCCAGGTCGAAGAAGCCGGCATCGTCTTCATCGGCCCGAAACACGCGTCGATCGCGGCGATGGGCGACAAGATCGCGTCGAAGAAGCTGGCCGGCGCGGCCAAGGTCAACACCATTCCAGGCTACAACGCCGCGATCGAAACGCCCGAGCACGCCGTCGAGATCGCCAAGGGCATCGGCTACCCGGTGATGATCAAGGCCTCGGCGGGCGGCGGCGGCAAGGGCTTGCGCGTCGCGTTCAACGACAAGGAGGCCTTCGAAGGCTTCGCATCGTGCCGCTTTGAGGCCCGCAACAGCTTCGGCGACGACCGGGTGTTCATCGAGAAGTTCGTCGAGGAGCCGCGCCACATCGAGATCCAGGTGCTGGGCGATGCGCACGGCCACGTTGTCTACCTGCACGAGCGCGAGTGCTCGATCCAGCGCCGGCATCAGAAGGTGATCGAGGAGGCACCATCGCCCTTCATCAGCGAAGCCACCCGACAGGCCATGGGCGAGCAGGCGGTGGCGCTGGCCAAGGCGGTGAACTACCAGAGCGCGGGCACGGTCGAGTTCGTGGTCGGCAAGGACCAGAGCTTCTACTTTCTCGAGATGAACACGCGGCTGCAGGTCGAGCACCCGGTGACCGAGTGCATCACCGGGCTCGATCTCGTCGAGCAGATGATCCGCGTCGCGGCTGGTGAGAAGCTGGCCTTCACGCAAGAGCAGATCCCGCGCCAAGGCTGGGCCATGGAGTGCCGCATCAACGCCGAGGACCCGCTGCGCGGCTTTCTGCCGAGCACCGGCCGGCTGATCGCGTTCCAGCCGCCGCTGACGACGATGGAGGCGGCCAAGCCGGTGCCTGCGGGCGGTGGCGTGCGCGTGGACACCGGCGTTTACGAAGGCGGCGAGATCCCGATGTTTTACGACTCGATGATCTGCAAGCTGATCGTGCACGGCAGCGACCGCGCCGACGCGATCGCGAAGATGCGCGAGGCGCTGAACGCGTTCGTGATCCGCGGCATCTCGAGCAACATCCTGTTCCAGGCGGCGCTGCTGGCGCACCCGAAGTTTGCGGCCGGCGACTTCAACACCGGCTTCATCGCCGAGCAGTACCCGCAGGGGTTCACGCTGGCGTCGGTGACGCACGACGATGCGAGCTTCCTGCTCGCACTCGCGGTCGCGCTGAACCGACGCGTGCTCGAGCGCTCGGCCGGCATCAGCGGGCAGCTGCGCGGCCACGAGTTGCGCATCGCCACCGAGTTCGTTGTCGTGCAGACCGATGCGACCGGCCTGCGGCAGCAGACCGCAGCCAGCGTGCAGGTGGACAACGGCGCGCTGCAGGTGGTGATCGCGGGCAAGCGCTACGCGATCCACTTCGAGGGTCATCTGCGCGATGTCGCGGTGCGGGGCACCGTCAACGGCGCACCGTTCACCGCCCAGATCGAGCGGCTGACGCTGGCCTACCGGGTCACGCACCACGGCGCGCAGGTCGAGGTGCGCGTGTTGTCGCCGCGCGCGGCCGAACTCAACGCGCTGATGCCGTTCAAGGCGCCGCCCGACCTGTCGAAGTTCCTGCTGTCGCCGATGCCGGGGCTGCTGGTCGACGTGGCGGTGCAGCCGGGTCAGACCGTCCGCGCCGGCGAACGGCTCGCGGTGATCGAGGCGATGAAGATGGAGAACATCCTGCTCGCGGTCCGCGACGGCGTGGTCGCCAAGGTGATGGCCAACAAGGGTGAGAGCCTGGCGGTCGATCAGGTCATCATGGAGTTCGAGCGCAACGAGGCCGCGGCATGAGCGCGCGGCCATTCAAGGTGTTGGGCATTCAGCAAGTGGCCATTGGTGGGCCGAGCAAGGACAAGCTGCGCACGCTGTGGGTCGAGAAGTTCGGGCTCGAGGTCACCGGCAACTTTCGCAGCGAGCGCGAAAATGTCGACGAGGACATCTGCGCGATGGGCCAGGGCGCGTTCAAGGTCGAGGTCGACCTGATGGAACCCATCGACCCGAATGGCAAACCAGCCGTGCACACCACGCCGCTGAACCACATCGGCTTGTGGATAGACGACCTGGCCGCGGCGGTCGCGTGGCTGTCGGCCAACGGCGTGCGCTTCGCGCCGGGCGGCATCCGCAAGGGTGCGGCAGGCTTCGACATCTGCTTCGTGCACCCGAAGAGCAACGACGAGTTCCCGGTCGGCGGCGAGGGCGTGCTGATCGAGCTGGTGCAGGCCCCGCCCGAGGTGATCAGCGCGCTGGGTTGAGCACCGGCAACGCGCGCAGGCGCTCGACCGCGAAGTCGATGAAGGCGCGCAGCTTGGCCGGCGCCATGCGGCCGGCCACATGCACCAGGTGCACCGGGATCGGCTCCGGTTCGAACTCAGCCAGCACGATCTGCAGTCGACCGGCGCGCACGTCGGCATCGACCTGGTAGTGCATGGCGCGCGCCAGGCCCTGGCCACGCACCGCAGCGTCGATCGCGACCTCGCCGGCGTTGGTCACGAGGCGCACGCGCGGCTGGGTGGCGTCGCGCGCTTCGGTGAACGACCAGGTGGGTGCGCTGCCGCCCGTTTGAGAGAACCCGACCGCGTCGTGCTGGGCCAGCTCGGCCGGCGTCATCGGCGCGCCGTGCGCCGCGAGGTAGGCCGGCGACGCGACCACGACCGCGCGCATCGAACCGACCCGCACCGCGGTCAGCCCGGAGTCGGGCAGCCGCGCGATGCGCACCGCGAGGTCGAAACCTTCGTCGAGCAAGTGCACCACCCGGTCGACGAAGACGCCGCGTATCGTGACCAGCGGGTGCAGCGCCAGGAAGTCGAGCGCGATCGGTGCGACGTGCAATCGCCCGAACATCGCCGACGCGGTGATCGCGAGCGCGCCCTGGGGTGCGGCGTGCGCGCCGCCGGCCGAGGCCTCGGCCTCGTCGAGGTCGGCGAGGATGCGTTTGCAGTCGCCGAGAAAGCGCTCGCCGATGTCGGTCAGGCGCACGCTGCGCGTGCTGCGCTGCAGCAGCTGCGCGCCCAGGCGTGCCTCCAGCGCCGCGATCGCGCGTGTCACGGCCGGCGCCGACAGCTGCAGGCGCCGCGCCGCGGGTGCGAAGCCCTGCGCCTCGGCGACGGCGACGAAGACCTTCAACGAGTCCAGATGGTCCATCTCGTCATTCCACGGGTTGCAAGAGTCAAGTGTCGACGGCGGTGATTCCGCTGCGAGCGCTGCGTCCCTAAGCTGACGACCTTCCTCAGCCAACCAGCCCACGCCATGTCACACCCCGCCTTGCGCGATTCTCCGCTGCGCACGATCCGCCTCCATGGCCACCCGCTGTCGGGCCACGTGCACCGCGCCGAGCTGTTCATGTCCTTGCTCGGCCTGCCGTTCGAGAAAATCATGGTCGACCTCACTTGTGGCGAGCACAAGCAGCCGGCCTTTCTCGCGCTGAACCCGTTCGGGCAACTGCCGGTGATCGAGGACGGCGACTTCGTGCTCGCCGACAGCAATGCGATCCTCATCTACCTCGCGCTGACCTTCGACGCGAGCGGCCGATGGCTGCCGCGCGATGCGATCGGTGCGGCACGTGTGCAGCGCTGGCTCAGCGTCGCGGCCGGGCAGCTCGCACACGGGCCGGCGGCTGCGCGCGTCGCGGTCTTGTTCGGTCGGCCGGTGGACCAGGGCCAGCGCGACGCGGCGGCGCGTCTGTTCGCGCTGATGGAGCAGCAGCTCGCGACGCAGCCCTTCCTCGCCGCGCCGCACCCGACGATTGCCGACGTTGCGCTGTACAGCTACACCGCGCACGCGCCCGAGGGCGGCGTGAGCCTCGCGCCGTATCCGCAGCTGCAGCACTGGCTGGCGCGCATCGAGGCGCTGCCCGGTTTCGTCGGCATGCGGCGCAGCGCGGTGCCCGAGGCCACGGCCTGAGGACGCGGCGATGGACCGCTCACCGTTCCACGCCGGCGAGGTCGCGATGCAGCGCATCGCGGGGTTCGAGCTGCGCATGCGCGAGATCGGTCCACGCGTGATCCGCGACCACATGCCGGACCAGCACCGCGAGTTCTTCGAGCAGCTGCCGACGCTGCTGCTGGGCAGTGTCGATGCGCAGCAGCGGCCGTGGGCGTCGATGCTCGCGGGCCTGCCCGGCTTCATCGACACGCCGGACGCGCAAACGCTGCATGTCGCCGCGCTGCCGCGGGTCGACGACCCGTTGCGCGCGCAGCTGCGCGTCGGCGTGCCGCTGGGCCTGCTCGGCGTCGAGCCCCAGACACGGCGTCGCAACCGACTGAACGGAACCCTCGTGGCGGTGGGCGATGACGGCTTCACGCTGCGCGTCGACCAGAGCTTCGGCAACTGCCCGAAGTACATCCAGGCACGCGCGCCGCGGTGGGTCGGAGAACCCGCGTCGGCGCCGGCGGCGCAGCGCGAGCACGCGCGGCTGTCGGACGCGGCCGAGGCGCTGGTCGCGCGCGCCGACACCTTGTTCATCGCGAGCAGCGCGGTGGGGCAGGGCGTGGACGTCTCGCACCGCGGCGGCAAGCCGGGCTTCGTGCGCGTGGACCGGCACACGTCCGGCACGGTGCTGACCTTTCCGGATTTCAGCGGCAACTTCTTCTTCAACACGCTGGGCAACATCGCCGCGCACCCGATGGCGGGCCTGCTGTTCGTCGACCACGACACCGGCGGTCTGTTGCAGCTCACCGGCCATGCGACGATCCTGCAGGATGGGCCACAGGTCGAGGCCTTTGTCGGCGCGCAGCGCCTGCTGCGCATCGAGGTCGGCGAAGGTTGGTGGACGCCCGAGGCATTGCCGCTGCGGTGGTCCGCCCCCGAACCCGCCGCGCAGCTCGAGGCGACCGGGCACTGGTGAGTGCGGCCGCGATACAGTCGCGCATGGTTCCACTTCATGCACTGCGATGACTGTTCGCGAGATTCTCAAGATGGGCGACCCGCGCCTGCTGCGCATCGCCCAGCCGGTGCAGGACTTCGGCACGCCCGAGTTGCAGACCCTGATCGCCGACATGTTCGAGACCATGCACTCGGTCAACGGCGCGGGCCTGGCCGCGCCGCAGATCGGTGTCGACCTCGCGCTGGTGATCTTCGGCTTCAGCCAGGGCAACCAGCGCTACCCCGACGCGCCGTCGGTGCCCGAGACCGTGCTGATCAACCCGCAGATCACGCCGCTGGACGACGCGGAAGAAGAAGGCTGGGAAGGCTGCCTGTCGGTGCCGGGACTGCGCGGCGTGGTGCCGCGCTACGCGCGCATCCGCTACACCGGCTTCGACCCGCAGGGCCGGCCGATCGATCGCACGGCCGAGGGTTTTCACGCGCGCGTGGTGCAGCACGAGTGCGATCACCTGATCGGCAAGCTCTACCCGATGCGGGTGCGCGACTTCACGCGCTTCGGCTACACCAGCGTGCTGTTCCCGGGGCTGGACGCCGGCGACGACGATTGAACGCCGCCACGCGGCGATTGTGGATTGTGTAAACGGGCGTTTCTCCTACGGTCCGCAGGTCGTCCGGATGACGGCGCGCCGCGTTGAGCAGCGGGAGACTTTCACCATGATGCTGATCATCCGTTCGTTTGCCGTCGCGTTGCTGTCCGTTGCGCTGGGGTCTGTCGCGCTGGCGCAGGATCAGGTCGTCGACCCGCCCGGTCGCGCTGCGCGCCTGTCCGAGTTCAGCGGGCAGGTCTGGCTCTACAACACCGACAGCGGCGAGTGGGTGGCTGCGGTGCGCAACCGCCCGGTGACCGCGGGCGACCGCCTCGCCACCGATGCGGGCGCGCGTGCCGAACTGCAACTCGGCTCGACCACGGTGCGGCTCGACGCGGGCACCGAACTCGAAGTCGTCGCGCTCGACGACGATCGCTTCTCGCTGCACCTGCTCAACGGCAGTGTCGGCGCGCGCATTCTCGATCCGGCGAGTGCGGGTCAATTCGACCTGACCACCGACGAGGGCCGTTTCGTCGTGGCGCGTGCCGGCAGTTACCGCTTCGACCGCGACGGCAGCACCAGTCGCGCTACCGTCTACAGTGGCCAGGCCCGCTACGAAGGGCCGAACAGCGGCCTGCCGATCGCGGCCGGCCAGCGCGCCGAGTTCTGGATCGACTCCGGCGGTGTCGCGCAGTACACGACGAGCGCGCCGGTGAACGACGCGTTCGCGGCCTGGAACAACGACCAGGACCGGCGCGCCGCGCCCGGCGTGGCCTCGCGCTACGTCTCGCCCGAGATGACCGGTGCCGAAGAGCTCGACCGCTACGGCCGTTGGGAGCAAAGCCCGGACTACGGTGCGTTGTGGATCCCGACGGCGGTGGCCGTCGACTGGGCGCCGTACCGCAACGGTCACTGGGCCTGGGTGCAACCATGGGGCTGGACCTGGGTCGACGACGCGCCTTGGGGTTTTGCGCCGTTCCACTACGGCCGCTGGGTCTATGTGCGCAACAACTGGTGCTGGACGCCGGGGGCCCGCGTGGTGCGGCCGGTCTACGCGCCGGCGCTGGTCGCCTGGATGGGTGGGCCGCGCGCGAATGTCTCCATCAACATCGGCGGCGGGCCGGCGGTCGGCTGGTTCCCGCTCGCGCCGCGCGAGGTCTATGTGCCGAGCTACCGCGTGAGCCCGCGCTATGCGCAGAACATCAACATCACGCACGTGACCAACGTCACCGTGATCAACAACGTCTTTGCCAACCCGCAAGGGCCGCGCGAGTTCGGCAACCGGCGCTTCCCGAATGCGATCACCGTGGTGCCCACCGCGGTGATGACGGCGCGCCAACCGGTGGCGCCGGCCGCTGCGCAGCTACGCCAGAACCCGGCGTGGTCGCGCGAGATTGCGAACGTCCAGCCCGGACGCGGCGCGGCAACGCTGATCGCGCCGCCGGTGGCTGCGCCACCGATGCGCAGTGTCGACCCGCGCAACGTGCGCCCGCCGCCGGGCGTGGCCGAACGGCCCGCGGGTCCGCGGCCGGGCATGCCGTTGGGACCGGATCGCGACCGCGACGGACGCGGGCGCGAAGTTGGTCGGCCCGACAACGTGCGGCCGACGCCGCCGGTGGCGGCACAGCAGCCGGCCACCCCGGCGGCACCCGCGGCGCAGCCGGCACAGCCCCCGGGTCCGCAGCGCGGCGTGATGCGTCCGCCTGCGGAGAACGTGGAGCGCCGCGACGCCACGCCGCAACCCGCTCAGCAACCCACTCCTCAACCCGCACCGCGTGTCGACGACCGGCGCGACGACCGACGCGGTGACGACCGCCGTCGTGGTGGCGAGCGCAACGACGCGGTTCCGCGTCCCCCGGTGTCAACGCCCGCACCGACCCAGGCGCCGGCGCCGGTCGCGCCGGCCGTGAATCCGCGGCCTGCTGCGGCACCGCCGGTGCAAGAGGGGCCGATGATGCGGCCGCTGCCTGTGCATCGTGACGAAGAGCGGCGCGTTCAACCGCGCCCGGCCGAAGCCCCGCCGGCCGTCAACGAGCAACGTCAGCCGCCGCCGCAACGCGTCGAGCGTCCCGCGCCAGCGGTGGTGCCGGCACCCGTCGTGCGCCCGGCCGAACCAGCCCGGCCCGTCGAAGCGCAGCGCCCGGCGCCCGCCCCGGAAGTGAAGCGGGCGGAGCCGCCACGGCCGCGCAACGAATCGCCAGCGGTTGAACAAAAGCGCGGTGAGTCACGCGACCCGCGCGACCAGAAGTGATCCGTCAGCGCTGACCCAGCAAGGGCTTCAGCACCGGCCAGACGTTGTCCAGCATCGCCGGGTGCGCAGCTTCCTTCGGGTGGATGCGGTCGGCCTGGAACAAGGTGTCGGCCTGCGGGCTGTCGGCCACGCCCTTGAGCAGAAACGGCACGAGCGCCGCGCCCTCGGTCTTGGCGACCGTCGGGAACAGGCCGGCAAACTCGTCGCCGTACTGGCGGCCGTAGTTCGGCGGCAGCTGCATGCCGACGAGCAGCACCTTGGCACCGGTGGCCTTGGCCGCCTTGGTCATCGCCGTCAGGTTGTCACGCGTCATCGACAACGGCAGGCCGCGCAGCGCGTCGTTGCCGCCGAGCTCGATCACGACGACCTGCGGCTTGTGCTGCGTGAGCAATGACGGCAGGCGCGAGCGGCCGCCCGAGGTCGTGTCGCCGCTGATGCTCGCGTTGACGACGCTTGCCGCGGTCTTGGTCTGCGCGAGGCGCGCGTCCAGCAGCGCGACCCAGCCGCTGCCGCGCTTCAGGCCGTACTCGGCCGAGAGGCTGTCGCCGACGACCAAGATGGTCGGCACCGCGGCCCGCACGGTCAGCGGCCAGGCGCCGCTCGCGGCGGCGATCAACACGCTACAGTGCAGCAGCCACGCCCGTCGGGCCTGAAGAACTCCAACATCATTCATGACTGAACCCATCATTGCCGTCGAGCGCGTCACCAAGCAAGTTCAGGACTCGACCGGCACGCTGACGATTCTCCACGAGATCAACTTCACCCTGGCGCCGCGTCAGTCGGCGGCCATCGTTGGCGCATCGGGCTCGGGCAAGAGCACGCTGCTGTCCATCATCGCCGGCCTCGACACGCCGACCACCGGCACCGTGAAGCTGGCCGGCACCGACCTGTTCACGATCAGCGAAGACGCGCGCGCCGCAGTGCGTGCAGCCCAGGTGGGGTTCGTGTTCCAGAGTTTCCAGTTGCTCGGCAACCTGAATGCGCTCGAGAACGTGATGCTGCCGCTCGAACTGCAGGGCCGCGGTGACGCGCGCGTGCTGGCGACCGAGATGCTGCGCCGCGTCGGCCTGGGCGAACGGCTGCGCCACTACCCCAAGGTGCTGTCGGGCGGCGAGCAGCAGCGCGTCGCGCTGGCGCGTGCCTTCGTCGTGCAACCGGCTTTGCTGCTGGCCGACGAACCCACCGGCAGCCTGGACTTCGCGACCGGCGAGACGGTGATGGAGCTGATGTTCGAACTCAACCGCGAGGCCGGCACGACGCTGGTGCTGGTCACCCACGACCGCGGCATTGCGGCACGCTGCGACCGGCAACTCCGCATCGAGGCCGGTCGCCTGGAGCCGGAAACTCAGGCGTAGCCGAAAGGCCAGCCCAGAAACCAAACAAGGGCGCCAACGGCACCCTTGTCACGGTAGCGAAGCGCTCAATTCACGAAGCGTCCGACTACTGCTGACTGAACTTGTAGTCCGTCTTCGCCTTGTTGCGAACCTCTTCGACGAAGGCACCGAGCTTCTGCTGCTCCATGCGTTGCTTGAGCTGCCCCTTCACGTCGTCGAACGGCGGGAACTGTGCCTCGCGCGTGTCGTCGAGCCGGATGATGTGGTAGCCGAACTGCGACTTGACCGGCTCCTGCGTCATCTCGCCCTTCTTGAGCTTGACCATGGCCTGCGAGAACTCGGGCACGTAAGAGCCCGGCGCCGCGAAGTCGAGGTCGCCGCCATTCGCGCCCGATCCCGGGTCCTTCGAATTCTTCTTCGCGAGCTCTTCGAAGCTGGCGCCGCCCTTGATCTGGGCGATCAAGGCTTTCGCCTCTTCTTCCTTCTCGACCAGGATGTGGCGCGCACGGTATTCGGTGCCGGCCGACTGGGCCTTGAATTTCTCGTAGTCGGCCTTGACGTCGTCATCGGTCACGACATTCTTCTTCGCGAAGTCCTGTGTCAGCAGCTTGGTCAGCACGCCCTGGCGCGCCTGTTCCATCTGGACCTTGTATTCGGCGCTGGCCATCAGGCCGCGCTTCTCGGCTTCCTGCGTGAAGATCTCGTCCATCACGACCTTGTCGCGCACGCGTTGCTCGATGTCGGGCGGCAGCTGCTGGTTCTGCGCCGCGGCCTGCAGCTGGACCTGCTTGATCAGCGCGTCGGCGCGCGCCTTCGGCACGGGCTTGCCGTTGACGATGGCAATGTTCTGGGCCTGCGCCACCAGCGGCGATGCGAAAGCCGCGCACAGCATCAGCGGCGTGAGGGTGCGGGCGATGAAACTCTTCTTCATGGGCGATTTGCCTTTCAACGGGGGAATTCGGGGTTCGGTGGGTGTCGGCGCGAACGGCGCCGCGGGCGCCGCGCGGCAATCGATTCAGCGCTCGTCGGGGGTGTGGGCCTCGATGGCCAGCGCGTGGATGCCCAGGGGCATCAGCGAGCGCAACGCATCATAAACGAGGCGGTGCCGGGCTACACGTGACAGGCTGTTAAAGCGCGGGCTGACGATGCGCACGCTGAAATGCCGGCCCTCGCGGGCGCCTGCGTGGCCGGCGTGCAGGTGGCTGTCGTCCTGGACCTCGAGCAGGTCAGGCTGCAGCAGCGCGACGAGCTGGCGTTCGATGTCGGCCGCACTGACACCCACAGTCGCGCCCATGGTCGTGCCGACGGTCGTGCTCAAGGCGTCTGCTCCGGCGCGCTGCCCGCTTCGGGCTTCAGGTGCCGGCTCAGGTAGACCCCTTGCGCGAGCATGAACGCGAGCATCAGGCCGGTCGTGCCGAAGGCCTTGAAGGTGTACCAGGTCGACATCGAGTAGCCGTAGGCCACGTAGAGGTTCAGCAGCCCCATCAGCGCGAAGAACGCGACCCAGGCGAAGTTCAGCCGCTGCCACACCTGCGCCGGCAACTGCAGCTCGGCGCCGAGCAGGGTCTGCAGCAGGTTCTTGTGGAACAGGGTCTGGCTGACCCAGAACGCGAGGCCCATGAACCAGTACACGACGCTGGGCTTCCACTTGATGAAGTTCGGGTTGTGGAACCAGATCGTCGCGCCGCCGAGCACGACGACCAGTGCGAACGTCACCCACAGCATCAGGTCGACCTTCTTGCGGGCGGCGAGCAGGTAGGCGATCTGGATCGCCGTGGCGGGGATGACGACGATGGTCGCCAGCAGGGCCGAAGCCTCCGCGGTGCCGACGACGCCGCCCGACACCATGAAGCCGAAATGCTCGGTCGCGAACTGCGCCGCCCAATCGGCATGGCTGTCGGCATATTTGCCGACGCCGAAGAACAGCAGCAGCGGCAGGAAGTCGAGGAAGATCTTCATCGGCAGGGCGCCGAGCGGCGGGGAAGCGTCATTTGGGGGCGAAGTCTATCGCGGCCGAGTTGATGCAGAAACGCTCGCCGGTCGGCTCGGGCCCGTCTTCGAACACGTGACCCAGGTGCGAGCCGCAGTTGTTGCACCGCACCTCGACCCGCACCATGCCGTGGGTTTTGTCGACGACGCGCTCGATCACCTCGCTGTTGACCGGCTCGAAATAGCTCGGCCAGCCGCAGCCGGCGTCGAACTTGGTGTCGGACTTGAACAGCGGCGTGCCGCAGCCGATGCAGTTGTACTGACCCTCGCTCCAGTGGTCCCAGTACTTGCCGCTGAACGGGCGCTCGGTGGCGGCGTGGCGCGCGACCTCGAACTGCATTGGGTCGAGCTGCGCCTTCCATTCGGCTTCGCTCTTCTTTACCTTGTACGCGGTGGGATCCGGTTTGTTGTCGCTCGTCATGATGAACAAGATACCTCGATGGATTGCGCCCAGTCGGGCGGGAAGCCGGCATAGCGCTCGCGCGTGGCCGCGTCGAGTTCGTCGAACGGGCGTTCGAGAACTTTCAGCAGCCGCTGCACCTCGCCGAAGTCACCGGCCTGGGCCTCGCGGATCGCCACCTCGGCCAGGTGGTTGCGCAGCACGAACATGGGGTTGACGCGGTTCATGCGCAAGGCCCGAGCGCTGTCGTCGCTGGCTTCGCGGCGCAGCCGGTCGGCGTAGCGCTGAGCCCAGGCGTCGAAGGCCTCGCGATCGATGAAGAGGTCGCGCACCGCCGCGTTCGGCGCCCCGGGCACGAAGGTGGCCAAACGCCGGAACGTGATCGTGAAGTCGCAGCGGTCGGTGGCCATGCGGCGCAGCAGATCGTCGACGAGCTCGCGGTCGTCGGCCTCGGCTGTCTGCAACCCGAGCTTGGCGCGCCAGCGCGCGAGCAGCGCATCGGCGAACGCCGTCTTGTAGACCTCCAGCGTGGCCAGCGCGAGGTCGGAGTCCTCGATCAGCGGCAGCAGTGCCTGCGCCAGCGCGTGCAGGTTCCAGAAAGCCACGTTGGGCTGGCGCGCCCAGGCGTAGCGGCCCGAGTTGTCGGAATGGTTGCAGATGTGGCCGGGGTCGAACTGATCCAGAAAGCCGAACGGGCCGTAGTCGATCGTCAGCCCGAGGACGGACATGTTGTCGGTGTTCATCACGCCATGGCAAAAGCCGACGGACTGCCAATCGGCCATCAGCGTCGCGGTGCGCAGCGTGACCTGCTCGAGCAGCGCGGCATAGGGTTGCGCGGCGTCGCGGCAAGCCGGGTAGTGGTGCGTAATCACGAAGTCGGCCAGCTCGCGCAGCTGCGGGTGCAGGCCGTGGTGGCTGAAGTGCTCGAAATGACCGAAGCGGATGAAGCTGGGTGCGACGCGCGTCAGCACGGCGGCGGTCTCGATGGTCTCGCGCCGCACCGGCAATGCCGAGCCGGTGACGCACAGCGCGCGCGTGGTCGGCACCCCCAAGGCCTGCATCGCCTCGGAACACAAAAACTCGCGGATCGACGAACGCAACACCGCGCGGCCGTCGCCCATGCGTGAGTAGGGCGTCTTGCCGGCGCCCTTGAGCTGCAGTTCCATCGGGCCGGCCGGCGTGTCCATCTCGCCCAGCCACAGCGCGCGGCCATCGCCGAGCTGGCCGGCCCAGACGCCGAACTGGTGTCCGCTGTAGACGCTGGCCAGCGTGTGCATGCCGGGCCAGAGTTCATTGCCACTGAAGACCTGCAGCGCTTGGTCATCGGCCCAGTCGGACGGCAGCCCGAGCATCGCGGCGCAGGCCGCGCTCGTCGCCACCCAATGCGGGGCCGGCAAGGGTTCGGCGGGCAGCGACGTGAAGAACGCCTCGCCCAGATCGCGAAAGCGATTCGGCCAACGCGCCAACGCAGGTGCAGGCGGAACGTCGGCAAGTGCATGGGTGCTCATGTCGACGAGTTTAGCCAGCCTGGGTTTGCGGCCTGGTCGTGCGGGCATTCACGAGGCAAGTGCACCGCGAATGGGCAGCCTTGTCCCCGCGGTGACAAGCCTTTCGGGAAGTCCCTGTAACTCCATGCACACCAACTCCGTTACCTTTGCGGGCGATTCCCCAGCCCCAGGAGATAACCCATGAAGTTCGCAAGCAGTTCGCTGACTCGGCACGCGTTCAACCTCACGGTTGGCGCCGCGCTGGTTGTCTCCGCAGGTGCCGTGTGGGCGCAAGCCAAGCCGCTCGCCGGCCAGACCGTCAAGATCATGTGGATCGACCCCTTGACCGGCCTGATGGGTCCGGTGGGCAACAACCAGGTCAAGACCCAGCAGTTCCTGGCCGAACGCTTCAACGCGACCAACCCTGCTGGCGTGAAGTTCGAGATCGTGCCGGTCGACAACAAGCTGAGCCCGACCGAAAGCCTGAACGCGCTGAAGTCGGCGATCGACCAGGGCATACGCTATGTGGTGCAGGGCAACGGCTCGTCGGTCGCGGTGCCGCTGATCGACGCGATCAACAAGCACAACGAGCGCAACCCCGGCAAGGAGATCGTGTTCCTGAACGAGGCCGCGGTCGACCCCGACCTCACCAACAGCAAGTGCAGCTTCTGGCACTTCCGCTTCGACGCCGACACGACCATGAAGATGGAGGCGATCACCACCTTCATGAAGGACCAGAAGGACATCAAGAAGGTCTACCTGCTGAACCAGAACTACTCGCACGGCCAGCAGGTCGCGAAGTACGCGAAGGAGATGCTCAAGCGCAAGCGTCCCGACATCGAGATCGTCGGCGAGGACCTGCACCCGTTGGCCCAGGTGCGCGACTTCGCGCCCTACGTCGCGAAGATCAAGGCCGCCGGCGCTGATACGGTGATCACCGGCAATTGGGGTTCCGACCTTGCGTTGCTCGTGAAGGCAGCCAACGAAGGCGGCTACACCGGCAAGTTCTTCACCTACTACACCGGCGTGACCGGCACGCCGACCGCGCTGGGCCAGACCAGTGCCGGCAAGGTGTTCCAGGTGGCCTATGCCCACTACAACATGGGCGGTGAGATGACCGGCATCATGAAGGGCTTCAAGGACAAGTTCAACGACGACCTCTACACCGGCTCGGTGGTGCGCCAGTTCGAGTACCTCGGCGCGGCGATGGCCAAGGTCAAGTCGACCGACCCGGTCAAGGTGGCGTTCGCGATGGAAGGCATGAAGATCAAGAGCGCGTTCGGCGGCGAGACCGAGATGCGCAAGAGCGACCACCAGCTGCAGCAGACGCTGTACATGACGGTCTGGCAGAAGGCCGACGCGAAGAACCCGTACTCGCCCGAGAACACCGGCATGACGCTGGCACCGGTCGCGACCTACGAGCCCTACGTGTCGAGCACGCCGACGAGCTGTCAGATGACGCGCCCCAGCGGCGGTTGAGCGCACCGCGTTTCGAGTAGCCTAGGGGCCCGCCGGGACAACCCGCCGGGCCCTGTTTGTCACCCACGTTCGCGCAGCCCCTGCGCCCGTTCTCATCGAAGCGCCGCCCGATGGAGTTTTTCACGATATCTATGCTCAACGGCCTGAGTTACGGGCTGTTGTTGTTCATGCTGAGTTCGGGGCTGACGCTGATCTTCAGCATGATGGGCGTGCTGAACTTCGCCCACGCCAGCTTCTACATGGTCGGCGCCTATGTCGCTTATTCGATCGCGCGCCTCACCGGTTTCTGGGCTGGGCTGGTGCTTGCGCCGCTGGTCGTCGCGGCACTGGGTGCGGCGTTCGAGAAGTACTGCCTGCGCCGCGTCCACAAGTTCGGCCACGTGCCCGAGCTGCTGATCACCTTCGGCCTGTCCTACGTGGTGCTCGAGCTGGTGCAGTTGATCTGGGGCCGCACCGCGGTCGAGTTCCAGCCGCCCGAGGTCTTGCGCGGCCCGGTGTTCACGCTGGTGAACTCGTCGATCGACGGCCTGCACCTGCTGTGGGGTGCGGCGCCGGCAGCAATGTGTTCGAGTGCCGACGCCGCGGTGCGCATCGTCTGTTCGCCGTTCCCGGCGACGCGCGGCTTCATGATGTTCATCGCGCTGGTCATGCTGGTCGCGCTGTGGCTGATGCTGACGCGCACGCGCATCGGCCTGGTGATCCAGAGCGCGCTGACGCACCCCGAGATGGTCGAGTCGCTGGGCCACAACGTGCCGCGCGTCTTCATGCTGGTGTTCGGCGCGGGCGCGGGCCTCGCGGGCCTGGCCGGCGTGATCGGCGGCAGCACCTTCGTGACCGAGCCATCAATGGCCGGCACGGTCGGCTCGGTGATCTTCGTCGTCGTCGTGGTCGGCGGCATGGGTTCGCTGGCGGGCGCGTTCGTCGCCTCGGTGCTGATCGGCGTGATCCAGACCTTCGCGGTCGCGCTCGACTACTCGGTGGCGGGTGCGCTCGGCACGTTGGGCTTCCAGCTCTCGGCCGGGGCGGCCGACCACTCGCTGCTGAAGCTCACACTCGCGCAGGTCGCGCCCATCCTGCCCTACCTGTTCCTGGTGCTGATCCTGATCTTCAGGCCCAAGGGCCTGATGGGCACGCGTGAAGGCTGACACATGACGACTTCAGCCAAACCCTTCGGGGCGCTCGGGCCCCGCGACATGATCGTCTGGGGATTGTTCGCGGTCGTGCTGCTGGTCTCGCCGCTGATCTTCACCAGCAGCCTGGCGATCACGATGCTGTCGCAGATCGGCATCGCGATCGTCGCCTGCCTGTCCTTCAACATGCTGCTGGGGCAGGGCGGCATGCTCAGCTTCGGCCACGCGGTGTATTCCGGCCTGGGCTCGTATGTCGCCATTCACGTGCTCAAGATGATAGGCGGCGGCGCGCTGGGCATTCCCGTCAGCCTGATCCCGCTGGTCGGTGGTGTCGCCGGGCTGGGCTTCGCGGTGCTGTTCGGTTTCGTGACCACGAAGAAGTCGGGCACGACCTTCGCGATGATCACGCTGGGCATCGGCGAGCTCGTGTTCGCGATGTCGCTGATGATCCCCGAGTTCTTCGGTGGCGAGGCCGGCATCGCGGCGAACCGCGTTGTCGGCAAGCCGGTGATGGGCATCAGCTTCGGACCGCAGATCCAGGTCTACTACCTGCTTGCGCTGTACACCATCGTCTGCACGATCGCCATGTACGCGTTCACGCGCACGCCGCTGGGGCGCATGCTCAACGCGGTACGCGACAACCCCGAGCGCGTCGAGTTCATCGGCTACAACACGCAGCGAGTGCGCTACATCTCGTTCATCATCGCCGGCTTCTTCGCAGGCGTTGCGGGCGGCATGTACGCGCTGAACTTCGAGATCGCCACCGCCGAGGTCGTCGGTGCAGCGCGTTCGGGCGCCTACCTGCTGTTCACCTTTCTCGGCGGTGCGACCTTCTTCTTCGGGCCCATCATCGGCGCGGTGCTGATGGTGGTGGCCTTCGTGCTGCTGTCCGAGTTCACCAAGGCCTGGCTGCTGTACCTCGGCCTGGTCTTTCTGCTGATGGTGATGTATGCGCCGGGTGGCATCGCGAGCCTGATCATGATGAATTTGCGCGTCGCCAAGTTCGGCCGCTTGCGCGGGCTGCTGGGGTGGTACGCATTGCTCGTGATCACCGGCTTCGTCGGCTTCTGCGGCATCGCCGCGATGATCGAGATGGTCTACCACCTGCAGCTCAACGAAGCGCTCGGGCCGGTGATGAAGTTCATGGGTGTCGAGATGAATGCGAAAGCGATGGTGAGCTGGGTCAGTGCGCTGGCGGTCGGCGTGGTCGGCGTCGTGCTGTTCGAGATCACGCGGCGCCAGTTCGCGCAGCGCTGGGGCCATGTGCAGGGCGAGATCGAAGCGGCGATCCGCGCGCGGGAGGCGGCATGACCTACGCCGTGGAGTTAAAGGCGCTGCGCAAGTCCTTCGGCAAGACCGAGATCATCCGCGGCACCGACCTGGCCGTGGCGGCCGGCGAGCGCGTCGCGATCATCGGGCCGAACGGCGCGGGCAAGTCCACGCTGTTCAACCTGATCAGCGGCCGCTTCGGCGCCACCAGCGGCGAGATCCTGCTGAACGGCCAGCGCATCGACGGGCTCAAGCCGTTCGAGATCGCGCGCCTGGGCCTGGCGCGCAGCTTCCAGATCACCAACATCTTCAACCGCTTGTCGGTGTTCGAGAACCTGCGCTGCGGCGTGCTCTGGTCGCTGGGCTACAAGTATTCGTTCTGGAAGTTTCTCGCCGGTCTGGACGACGCGAACCAGCGAGCCGAAGAGCTGCTGCACATGATCAAGCTGGACCGCAAGCGCGACACGCTGGCGATGAACCTCACCTACGCCGAGCAGCGCGCGCTCGAGATCGGCATCACGATTGCCGGTGGCGCGAACGTCGTGCTGCTCGACGAACCGACGGCCGGCATGAGCAAGAGCGAGACGAGCCGCTTCATCGAGCTGATCCGCGAGGTCACGGTCGGCAAGACGCTGCTGACGGTGGAGCACGACATGGGCGTGGTCTTCGGCCTGGCCGACAAGATCGCGGTGCTGGTCTATGGCGAGGTGATCGCCTTCGACACGCCCGAGGCGGTGCGCGCGAACGCGCGGGTGCAGGAGGCTTATCTCGGGTCGGTGCTCGCCGATGCGCAGGCTGCGGAGGCGGGACACTGATGCTTCAACTTTCCGGATTGCACGCCTACTACGGCAAGAGCCACATCCTGCACGGCGTCGACATGCGCGTCGGCGAGGGCGAGATCGTCGCGCTGCTCGGGCGCAACGGCTCGGGCCGTTCGACCACCGTGAAGACCATCATGGGCCTGGTGCGCGGCGAAGGCTCGGTGACCTACCGCGGTCAGGAAGTCCTCGGCCAGCCGGCCTTCGACATCGCGCACCGCGGCATTGGCTACGTGCCCGAGAACCGCGACATCTTCCCCAAGCTCACGGTCGAGCAGAACCTGATGCTGGGCGAGAAGAGAGTCAACCGCAGCGGCAAGAAGGCGCCGCGCTGGACCTTCTCGGACATGTACAAGATGTTCCCGCGCCTGAAGGAGCGCGAGCACACCGAGGCCGGCGTGCTCTCGGGCGGCGAGCAGCAGATGCTGACGCTGTGCCGCACGCTGATGGGCGACCCCGACCTGATCATGATCGACGAGCCGACCGAAGGCCTGGCACCCAAGATCGTCGAACTCGTGGCCGAGTATTTGAAGACGCTGAAAGACCGCGGCGTGTCGGTGCTGCTGGTCGAGCAGAAGCTCACGATCGCGCTCGAGATCTCCGAGCGTTGCTATGTGATGGGCCACGGGAGTATCGTGTTCGAAGGCTCGCCGGCAGCGCTGCGGGCCAACGCCGAGATCCGCAAGGAGTGGCTGGAAGTCTGATGCGTGCTCGCCCGCATGCGAAGGCGCTGTCACTGCTGAGACAGCGCCTTTTTTCTTCCCAGGCCTAGAATCGAACGATCGTTCTTTTTTGCTGATTCCATTCGAGGGACACCCCATGAGCGCCAACTACGAACTCCGCGGCAATGTGGCCGTGATCACGCTGGACAACCCGCCCGTCAACGGCCTCGGCCATGCGACGCGTCTGGGCATCGTGAACGGGCTGGACCAGGCGATCGCCAACGCGGCCGTCAAGGCCATCGTGATCACCGGCGCCGGCAAGGCGTTCTCGGGCGGCGCCGACATCAAGGAGTTCGGCTCGCCCAAGGCACTGGCCGAGCCCAACCTGCTGAGCGTGATCCTCGCGCTCGAAGCCTCGACCAAGCCCATCGTGGCGGCCATCCACACCGTCTGCATGGGCGGCGGGCTCGAACTCGCGCTGGGCTGCCACTACCGCGTGGCGTCGGCCGGCACGCAGGTCGCGTTGCCCGAGGTGAAGATCGGGCTGATCCCCGGCGCCGGCGGCACGCAGCGCCTGCCGCGCGTGATCGGCGTCGAGAACGCGATGAACATGATCGTCAGCGGCGAGGCCGTGAAGAGCGAGATGCTCGCGATGGCGCCGGGCCAGAAGCTCTTCGACAAGATGATCGACGGCGACCTGCTCGCCGGCGCGCTCGCGTTCGCCGCCGAAGTTGCCGACAAGCGGCCGCTGCCGCTGGTGCGCGATCTGAAGGTCACGCACCCGAACGCCGACGCGTATGTGCAGTTCGTGAAGAACATGGTCGGCGGCATGAGCAAGAACTTCCCGGCGCCGCTGAAATGCGTCGAGGCCGTGGCCGGTTCGCTCAAGCTCAAGTTCGACGAAGGCATGAAGCTGGAGCGCGAGCTGTTCACCGCGCTGATGTTCACACCCGAGAGCAAGGCATTGCGCCACGCCTTCATGGCCGAGCGTGCGACGACCAAGATCCCCGACGTGCCGGCCGACACGCCGATCCGCGACATCAAGAAGCTCGCGGTGATCGGCGCCGGCACGATGGGTGGCGGCATCGCGATGAATTTCCTGAACGCCGGGATCCCGGTCGTGATGCTCGAGATGAAGCAGGAAGCGCTCGACAAAGGCGTGGCCATCATCCGCAAGAACTACGACGCGCAGGTCAAGAAGGGCAAGCTGAAGCAGGACAAGCTCGACGCGCGCATGGCGATGCTGAGCACGACGCTGAACTACGGTGACCTGAAGGACGCCGACATGGTCATCGAGGCCGTGTTCGAAGACATGGGCGTGAAGGAGACGGTGTTCAAGACGCTCGACGAGGTGATGAAGCCCGGCGCGATCCTCGCCTCGAACACCAGCACGCTCGACGTCAACACCATCGCGGGCTTCACAAAACGCCCGCAGGACGTGATCGGCACGCACTTCTTCAGCCCCGCTAACGTGATGAAGCTGCTCGAGGTCGTGCGCGGCGAGAAGACCGCGAAAGACGTGCTC